>ERZ773233.23-NODE-23-length-153003-cov-13.985230_pt1 | contig 153003 bp, 126 predicted proteins | sample MGYA00580991_ERZ773233 | MGnify/ENA primary metagenome ERZ773233 (study PRJEB29015, sample SAMEA2738178) | human oral metagenome | biome: human oral; feature: human-associated habitat; material: saliva | place: China | collected 2161 ...
AAATCCGCGCTTTCAGCAAAACCCTACGAGGTATTGGATATTTAACATGCAAGGAATTGAAAATGGCGGCCCCCTCCTTATGGTGGACTCAGTGACAAAGAGATATTAACTACCAAGTGGATATGAAGTTGAAGCGCTCGGTGGCATTTCCCTCGAACTTAGAAAAGGAGAAATGTTGGGTCTATTTGGGCCAAATGGGGCGGGGAAGACCACGCTTGTAAACATCATTACTCGCCTTTTGAAACTGGACACGCGGTCACCTGACGGGGCGTCGCTTAGTCAGTCGGCTGCGCGGCTCGGCCACGCAGCGGGGCGACTCGGCCAGCGATAGGACTTGCTCGGCCGCTGACAGCGAACCGAGTGAGGCACTTGAGCGAGGGCGTCGGGGCCCCGGCAGACGAGCTCTCTTCTGAGAGGCCCCGAGAATCAACTGCTGGTGCTCAACTTCCCCGCAAGTTCTCCGTTCTCCTGTCGCATCGGACAAAGTGCGTCATTACTTCCGGGTTATCGGGGAAAATCACCAAATCCTTCCCCGTTCTGACGCACTTTGTCCGCGGATGCCGCGGACACGCGAAAGCCGCGGACACACGGAGGCCAATATAGAACCCGGGTAGACCAGACACAGAAATGCCCGCGAGCGCAGAGCTCGCGGGCATTGAGCCTCAGCAAATCAGGACAGACGCGTAATGCGGTAGCGCCAGTCGACCGGTCCGGTCTCGATGGTCTCAACGCGGTAGTGCGATTCGCTTTCCTGCAGGTAGTTGAAGAGCGGAGCCGGCTGGTGCGGTGCCACAACAATCAGCGATGCGCCAAGCGGGAGATTATCCATCGCGGCAAACAACAGTGCATGGCGAACAACCTTAGGCAGGGAATGAATAACAAGCTCGTCCTCACGAACGGCGGGATCTTGCGAAACAACGTGCGCGGTTCCCTGGCCGTGATCGCCACAGCCGCAACCACCGTGAGCAGGTGCCTCAGCCTTTGGAGCTTCCTGAGCACCGTGTCCATGTCCGCCACAACCACAACCGCCGTGTGATTCACGGGCAGGTGCAGCCTCGGCCTTATGTCCGTGCCCGCCGCAGCCACAGCCTCCGTGCGACTCGGGTGTAGATGCTGCAGGAGCAGCCTGTTCCTTCTTTCCGTGACCGTCACAACCGCAACCGCAGCCGCCCTCAGAGGGGGTGGTCGATACGTCAACCAGCTTGAATTGCTGTCCAGTTCCCGGCGCTGCTGCCTCGGGCAAAGTCTCTGCCATTTTGTCCTCTTCCTTGGAATAAAGCTGTAAACCAGCGGGCACTCACAGGAACGCCCACACACAGACCTTTATTTCAGTTTAAATCCTTGCTAAATAGAGCGCTGAGCGATCCCACTCACTCGGAACGGAGCGCAAACTCCACCTCAACCTCGACCGAGGCATTCAGCGGCAAGGCCGCAACACCCACAGCCGAACGCGCGTGCTGAGAGCCAAAAACCTCACCCAGTAGTTCAGACGCGCCATTGACCACAGCAGCCTGCCCATAGAAATTCGGCAAGGAAGCAACAAAGGCAGTCACCTTAACTACCGAGGCCAGACGATCCACACCGCCAGCAACTGCAGCCGCAGCCGCCATTGCGTTCAACGCACAAATCCGCGCGGCCTCGTACGCGTCTTCGGGATCCGCACCATCTTCACCAACCGCACCAATGCAAGCCAACTCGCCATTTTCCAGGGGAAGTTGACCGGAGGTGCGCACAACACCGCGATCCTCAATGGCAGGAACATAGGCGGCAACAGGCTTGGCAACCTCAGGAAGTTCAAGGCCAAGCTCAGCAAGTTTCTCCGAAGGCAGTGTCATTTTTTCCTCACGATCGCATCAGAACTGGGGGGCGTGGAATTTCCACACCCCCCAGCCTAGTCCCGCGCAGCACCTCTGGGTCATCACGCACACTTCGCGGGACAGCTTATGTACGGGATCAATCCCGCGGTCGGCTCATGCGGCAAGCGCCTGCTGGACCGTCGGCCTCATCGTGAAGAAACGCTCGATCACGCGAGTCCACCGATTTGTCTGCAAGTCCGGAGTCAGCAGAGCCATCGCAGTCGCGTACTTCGAGATACGCGAAGGACGGATCCTGTTTGCCCACAGCAATCGGTCAAGCTCAGACGGAGCTGCACCAGACTTCGTTTCGATAATTGCAATGTGGGGAGCCTGAAGCTCACGTCCCCATGAGTCCCAGTGCAGCTCGGTGTCAATCGTCGCGCGCCCCTGGCCGCCTGCCATGAGAAGCGTCGACCGCGTGTAGGTTCCAGAGAGCACGGGGACCAGTGACTCAACCCGACCAACGCCGTCAAAGCACTGAGCGGCCTCGAGCCTTTCGGCCACCCAAAACCTGCCCTCGCGACTGAGTTCCATCCGCGCAGCCTGAGCGAAGTCGTAGGCCAAGCGCTTCTTGACGGTGTGCCCGCGCGGGCCTCGGGTCTTAACTTCAAGGAAGGCCAGCTCCGAATCAAGGTAAGAGCGCGTACGAACCTTGTAGCGGCGGCGGCGCTTGTGTGCGGTGTCCATGAAGGAGTGCAGCTCGGGAGTATCGAAGTAGCACGAGGCATATCGCTGCTCAATCTTCCCCCCGATTTCAAGGATCTGCGTTGCGGGGTTCATGAGCGCGATCAACTCATCCAAGCGATCCGTGGGCACGACGTACTTGCGGTCGACTCGCGTGAGCATCGCGGCGCGTGCGTTCATGTCATCGAGGCTGATTCGTTCCAGGTTCGTCAGGTTGTGCAGTTCGTGCGTCATGGTGTCCTCCAGTTCTTTCACGAGGCCGAGGCCGGTGTGGTCTTTTGCGCAGGCTCAGCGCTTGGCCGGGACCCGGTAGCGAACATCAACCAAGGTGAGATCGTTGACCATGTCGAGTTTGATGACCTTGACTCCGGTCACCTTGACACCCATACGGGCTTCAAGTGCTTGGCGAAGTTCCTTCTCGTCTGCGATTGCGCGGTCGAATTGGACTTGCTGTGAGCCGGAGCGGCCAAGGATCAGAGTTGAATCACCAACGGCCAAAGTTGCAAGCACCAATGCGACCATTGCGTAGGAGTAGATCGCGGTGCTCATGCCAAGGAGCAGGCCAATGGCAAGGGAAGCGAAGTAGTAGGCGATTTCGCGCTGGCTGATCTCGTCGGAGCGAAGTCGAATGATCGACAAGACACCGAAGAGGCCAAGTCCTAGGCCTGCGGAGATCGTTGAGTTTGCCATGACGCTTGCGACCGCAAGGACGCCGATGTTCACAACAAAGAATGCGACGACAAGATCAGCGCGTCGGTGGCGGGGGTAGTAGAGGGCTCCAACCAGGATCAACATTGCGAGAAGGTCGATGATGATCGGCAGAACCATCGCTGTGGTGAGTGCGCTCATTTGATGCTCCTCAAGGTTGTTTCGTGCGTGACGTAACTATTGAGCCAGCGGAGTCTATGAATGAGCTATGTGGGAAACTTGACCCAGCCATGCTTTTTGGGAGGTACCTTGGTCGTACTCGAGGCTAGGACACCCGGACAAATCGGCCTGAGACACCCACAGAGCGAGAAGATCGTTCCTTGCGTACACGTACCCGGACAAAGTGCGTCATTGCTCGAGCAATTCCGGCGATATCCCCGATGACTCCTTCCGTTCAGACGCACTTTGTCCGCGGGAGCGACGCACGGACCGAGAAATCTGGAAGCCAGGCCGGAATACCCAAATGCCAAGCCCCTTTTGTCCGCAGGGTTGGTCCATGGGGCGAGTCCGCGGGGTAGATCCACGGGCCACCATTAACCAAAAGGGGCACTGGACCGAACGATGTGAATCAAACGCGTAGTGGGGGGATGCAACCGAAGTCGCATCCCCCCACTCTTTCACTCAGCGGCCGCCCTGACGGTTTCCGCCTTGTCCGCCAGGAACACCTCCCTGGCCACCGGGTGCTCCCCCACCGGGACCTCCCTGGCCACCGGTCGATTGACCCGCAGTAACAGAGGTCGAATTGGAATCCACACTCACCGTGTAGCTCTGGCCATTCGACACATCCGCAGAGGAGAAGACCACGTTCTGGAAGGTCTTTGCGGCCTTAATGTTGGCCAAGACCTTTCCACTGGAGTCCGTGATGGTCACGGTCGAGTTCGCGTTACCGGAAGCCGAAGCCTGCAGCCATCCCTGTGAAGAGTTGGTCGAAGGCGATTCAGCCATTCCGGAAGAACCAATCGCGATCAGCGTTCCGCCACTGACCAAGAATTCGCCGTTCGAATCCAGTGCACCGTTCCCGCCATCCGTCGGGCCGTAAACGATCGTGTTACCGCCGGTAATTTCAACCGATCCGTTGGAGTCGATGCCATCGCCACCCGCGTTGACCGTGATGGTGCCGCCCGAGATCAGGATTTTTTCACCGGTGTCCTGCATGGAGCCACCGCCACCGGGTCCGTTGTTGGTCGTGGTCGTCTTGGTCGCGGTCTTCGCTGCTTCAACTGCCGCAACGGTGGTCGAACCGGAGCCGTTGATACCGTCATCACTGGAGGTCAGATTGACCTCACCATTGGAGATGGTGATCAAGCCGCCCTCAAGGGCTTCATTGGACTGTTCAACGGTGACCTTTGCACCGTCAAGAACGGCCGCGCCCTCAGCGTGAATACCGTCATCAGCTGTCGAGGCAACGATCGTTCCGGAGGTCAGTCGGATTGCACCATCGGAGTGCAAACCATCATCGCCGGAGTCAATCGTGACCTCGCCACCGTCTTCAATCAGGAAGACACCGGCCTTAATTCCCTTTGTGGAGTTGTTGGAGTCCTTTCCAGACGAGGCTCCGCCACCGGCAATGATTGTCGTATCGCCACCGGTGATGATGACGTCAGTTTCACCCTGGATTCCGTCACCCGTTGAGGTGATTTCGATGGTGCCACCGGTGATATTGACGTAGCCCTTGGTGGTATCGCTATCTTGGTCAGACTTCAGGCCGTCCCCTCCTGAAGTGACCTTGATAGTTCCGCCGGCAACGGTCAGCGAGTCCTTGCCACGTAGCGCATCGTCCTTCGAGGCGACCGTGATGTTACCCGACAGAATGTAGAGGTCGTCCTTACTGGTAATGCCGTCGTTGTAGTTGGCATTGACCGTCAGTGAACCGCTACCCGTAATGGTGAGATCTGCATCGGAGTAAATCGCCGCGTTATCTTCAGCGTTTATATTCGAAGGAGTGCCGTCAGTGACGGTGTTTGAACCATTCAATGACAGAACAACATCATCTGCTGAGACCACATTGATCGCGCTCCCGGAAGAGTTCGTGATGGTCGCTCCATCAAGGATCAAGACGACCTGGGCATCCGTCCCAGCCTCGACCTTCACTTGTCCATTGAGCGTTCCAGAGAGCTTGTAGACACCAGCCTGGGTGATCGTCACCGTGGAGCCGTCGACCTTCACTCCGGATGCCGAGGTACTCGCGCTACTTCCATTCAAAGTAATGGTCTGAGCCGAAGAAGCATTCCATGCGCTGTCCTCAACGTAGGAGGCTTTCGCGTTCGCAGCCAAGGCCTCGGCAGCGGTCGGAGGAGCAATCACAGTCCCGGATTCCGCGGAAACCGATGAGCTTGAGGCAGCCTTCGCACTGACGGCCGACGAGGCCGATGCGGTGCCGGAAGTCGAGGAGCAGGCGCTCAGTGCGAGCGCGCCGACCGCGGCTACGGCTGATAACCGTACAAGAGTCGAAGCTGGCGTTTTCATGTGAGGTCCTTTCGTGGATCGTGATGATCCAATTGAGCCAGTCGACTCTATGAATGAGCTGTGCCTAGCTCAGGCCTCACATAAGAAAGAAAATTGCGCCTTTACAGTGCCGAAGAATCAATGAAAGAAGGTTGATTTTCCAGGAAATCCTCAAGGACTCGATTGAGCTGGTCGTACTCGATGAGGAAGCCGTCATGGCCATGCGGAGAAGACAAGCACGCGTATTGCGCGCCGGGGATTCCCTCGGCAACCTTGAGTCCTTCTTTCGCGAAGAAGAGTCGATCCGAGTCCACCGAAATTACCAGCGTTCGCGCGGTGATCTGCCGAAGCGCCTCGGTAATTCCCCCGCGATCGCGACCAATGTCGTAACTCAGCATCGTACGGCACAAGGAAACGTAGGAACCCGCGTCGAAACGACGCACGAGCTTTGCCCCGTGGTAGTCCAGGTAGGACTGGACAGCCAGACGCCCGCCGCTCAACACGTCCTCGCGGTCCTGGGGCGCGCGCCCGAAGCGCGCGTCCAGCTCATCGGGAGAGCGGTAGGTGGCGTGAGCGATTTGTCGCGCGAGGTTAAGTCCCGCGTGGGGGCCTTCTTCCTGGTCGTAGTAGTCTCCGCCTCGCCAGTTGGGGTCCAGTTCAATGGCGCGGATTTGAGTGTGCGCCCAAGCCGCACGTTCCGCGTTCGTGCATGCCGCCGAGGCCACAACGACCAAACGCTCGCAGCGCAGCGGGAAGGTCACTCCCCACTCGAGAGCGCGGTGTCCTCCCAGGGAGGCGCCGATGACCGTGTTCCACGTGGGAATCCCGAGGTAATCAGCAAGCCGCGCCTCGGCCTGAACTTGGTCGCGCGTTGAGATGACGGGGAAACGCGAGCCCCACGGCTGCCCGTCAGGCGCTGCCGAGGCCGGGCCCGTGCTTCCCTGACAGCCACCGAGAACGTTGGGAACGACGAGGAAATAGCGCTCGGGATCCAAGGGTTTACCCGGTCCAACGGCCTCTTCCCACCAGCCCGCAGTGACCTGGCCGGGAGCCGCCGGCCCCGAGATGTGGGCGTCGCCCGTGAGCGCGTGCAGCACAAGGATCGCATTGGAGCGGTCCTCGTTGAGAGTCCCGAGGGTCTCGTAGGCTAGCGTCACTTCCGGCAAGAATGAACCATTTTCGAGGCGGAGGGGCCCCAAGTGCGCAAACTTACGGAATGCGACGGGGTCATTAGGCGTCCACGCACCGCTGACGGGGATCGGTCCAAGTTCACGTCGGCTCATGGTCTCTTCCTCACTTACCTCGAGATTGCGCGGGCTGGCCAGTGTCAGGCCAGGTGGGCGACGGCCTCGAATCCTTGGACAAGATCGGCAATGATGTCGTTAACGTTCTCAATGCCAATGGACAGGCGGACGGTTCCGGGTTCAATTCCCGCGGCGCGCAGCTGGGACTCACTGAGTTGGGAGTGCGTGGTGGATGCGGGGTGAATAACCAAGGACTTTGCGTCACCGATATTGGCGACAGTCGGGAGAAGCCTGAGCGAGGTCGCAAAAGAGGTTCCTGCTTCAAGGCCGCCCTTGATGACGAAGGAGAGCAGGCCACCAGCACCGCGCGGGTTGTACTTCTGGTGGAGCTCGTAGTAGGGCGAGGACTCGAGGCCCGCGTAGTTCACGGACTCGACCTGCGGGTGAGATTCGAGGAACTTCGCAACTTTCAGTGCATTGTCAACGTGGCGCTCGACGCGAAGTGAGAGGGTCTGAATGCCCTGCTCGATGAGGAAGGAGTTGAAGGGCGAGGGTGCACAGCCGACATCTCGCAGGCCAATTGCACGTGCTCGAATGATGTAGGAGAGGTTTGCGCCGAGCTTCTCGGCGCTCAGGTCATGTCCGAAAACGAGGCCTGCGTAGGAAGATTCGGGTTCATTGAAACCGGGGAAACGCTTGGGATCCTTCGTGTAGTCGAAGTTACCGGCATCGACAATCACGCCCGAGATCGCGGTGCCATGGCCGCCCAGGTACTTCGTGGCCGAGTGGATGACGATGTCGGCGCCCCATTCGATGGGCCTGGTCAGGTAGGGGGTGGCGACGGTGTTGTCGACGATCAGGGGAACGCCAACGGAGTGCGCGGCCTGCGCGATCTTCTCGATATCGAAGATATCGCCCTTGGGGTTGGGGATGGTTTCACCGTAGAAGGCAACGGTATTTTCATCGGCAAGAGACAGCCATTCCTCGACATCGTAGGGATCGCTCACGAAGCGGGCATCGATTCCGAGGCGACGTAGGGTGTTGTTGAGCAGCGAGGTTGAACCGCCGTAAAGCGAAGGCGAGGCAACAATGTTGTTCCCCGCAGATGCCAGGTTGAGGACCGCAAGGGTAATTGCGGACTGGCCCGAGGATGTCAGGAGCGCGCCGACGCCACCTTCGAGGGCAGCGATTCGGGCCTCGACGTAATCATTGGTCGGGTTGCCCAAACGAGTGTAGATGGGGCCAAGTTCTTGAAGGGCAAAGCGAGCTGCAGCGCGCTCCGCGGAGTCAAAAGCGAATGAGGTTGTTTGAAGAATCGGGATGGAAGTTGCACCGGTCTGGGGATCACGGTCCCAACCCGCGTGGATTTGCTTGGTCTCGAATGCCCAGGAGTTCTGGTATTCGGTGTCTGTTGCTTCAGTTGCGCCCATTGTTATCTCTCCTTGTGTTCACGTTTTTGATTCTTGTGACGTGAGGAGAGGCGATGGCTGAAGGGGTCGAGCCGCTGCGCTCACGATTCGGCGATTGCGGCAGTTTCCAACGCAAAGACGTACGACCCGGGCGAGTAATCTCTAGCCATCAGTAGGTCTGGTCAAAAGCTGACGCGTGGGTCAGCTACGCATTCGTTGGAACATAGCCTCATGCTATGGCCCAGACGTGGGCCACGCGCGGCGTGTTCATATCGTGGGCGAATGTAACACGCCGCGCAGCAAACTATCACGCTTCATTGAGTTCGACGACGCCGCTTCGCGCAACCGCTGAATACCAGTGCCCAGAATCTTTGGTCACGCGCTTCATAGTGCTGTAATCCACATAGACCAGGCCGAATCGTTTCGAATAACCGTACGACCATTCGAAGTTATCCATCAAGGACCACGCGAAGTATCCCTGCATAGGAATTCCGTCTTCAATTGCACGGTGAATCACTTCGAGATGGTCACGCAAGTATTCAATGCGCTGATCATCATGGACCTTATCGTTATCGACCAACATATCCTTAAATGCTGCGCCATTTTCCGTAATCACAATTGGCATCGCAGGATAGTCACTGTGGACCCGATGGAGGAGCTCCTCAAGACCAGAGGGATCGATCGTCCATCCCATGTCGGTGCAAGGTCCATTCTGCTGAACAAACTCTACATTCTTTGCGCCAACCCACGGACTGAATTCAGAAGAACCATGCCCGTCATTCCTCCCACGTGAGCTTCCGGACTCATCATGAACATCGATGTGGCGTACACGGTTCGGGGTGTAGTAGTTCACTCCAAGAAAATCCAAACGCTGGTGGATGAGTTCAAGATCTCCAGAGTGAATGAAAGACCAATCCGTAATTGCGGAAGTATCGTCGAATAGGTCCTCTGGGTATTTACCCTCTAGCATCGGTCCCAAGAAACACCGGTTCCCAATTGCGTCAATGCGTCTTGCGGCATCACAGTCGCCAAGATCATCCTTCCGATCAGGGCGAATCATATGTAGGTTTAAGGTCACACTGACACGGGTACTTTCACCGTTCTCGCTCCGAATACTCCGGACCCCGAGACCATGTGCCAGGTTCAGGTGGTGCACTGCACGGAGCGCGGCCTCGTCGTCATGTATCCCGGGGGCATGAACTCCCGATGCATACCCCAAATACGCTGAACACCACGGTTCATTAAGAGTCGTCCATGAATAAATACGATCGCCCAGTTTTTCTGCAACTACGGACGCATATTCTTCGAAGGCGTAGGCGGTATCACGTTGTGCCCACCCTCCATTTTCTTGGAGATCTTGGGGTAAGTCCCAGTGATAGAGCGTGAGGAATGGCTTAATTCCAACTTCAAGAAGTCCATCGGTCAGACACGAATAGAAATCAAGCCCGTCGGTGTTGACCTTCCCGTAACCATGCGGAAGTATCCTGGGCCAGGCGACAGAAAAGCGGTAGGCTCCCAAGCCCATGTCTTTCATCAGCTTGATGTCATCTCGCCACAGATGATAGTGATCGCATGCACGATCTCCGGTATCACCATTCAAAGTTCTCCCTGAAATATGGGAGAAAACATCCCAGATCGACTCCCCACGACCGCCTTCAGATACTCCGCCTTCAATCTGATATGAGGCTGTTGCACTCCCCCATATAAAGTTTTGGGGGAATTGAATTGTTGGTCCAGGCATTACTCATCTCCCCCAGTTCGCATGATCTGCGCATAAGAAGTACCTGCCTGATACTCGTAGCGTTCCCCGTCAATTTCGACAGCCCACGCTCGGGTCGAATCAGTCTTTACCTCAAGCACATCATCATTGAGCTCTACATCAAAAACGGCATCTGAAACACTAACACCGGCATCAGCGGACGGAATCACAACCCGAGATGCGTATCCGTCCTCCAACGCAAAGCAACGTAGCGTGACGCCGTCAGCCCAGTCATAATCTGGGCGCTGAGTTTCCTTACCCCATGGAAGCACCGTATTTTTACGTACGTAGAGCGGCAGGGAGAAGAAGTCGTGCACTTCATGCTTCCAGCCCGACCAAGCTGTCTTCTCATCAATGAGAGACGTCCATTCCCCTTGAGGAAGATAGACATCAACATCACCAGTTGTGCTAAAAACAGGGGCAACTAGTAGCGAGGAGCCAAGCATGTACTGCGTGTCGATATCTCGAGTTCCCAAGTCCTCTGGGAATTCAAGAATCATGGGACGCATGATTGGAATGCCTTCTTCTTGAACTTCACGTGCAGCTTGGCCGATATAGGGCATCAGCTGCATTTTGAGCGAAGTGAAGAAGCGCGTCACGTCCACAGCTTCCTCATCAAAAGCCCACGGTACGCGAACAGAATTAGAGCCGTGAAGGCGAGAGTGCGAACCCAAAAGTCCAAAGGCAAGCCAGCGTTTAAATACACCCGGATCTGGAGTTCCCTCGAAGCCTCCGATATCGTGACTCCAGTAGCCAAAACCAGACATTGCAAGCGACATTCCCCCTCGCAGAGTTTCCCCCATCGAGGCATGGGTTGACGTGCAATCACCTCCCCAGTGAACAGGGAATGTCTGCCCACCAGCGGTCGAGGAGCGTGCAAATAGGACTGCCTCACCTTCGCCACGAACTTCACGAAGGAGTTCAAAGACCGTCTTGTTGTACAAGTAGGTGTAGTGGTTATGCATTCCTAGCGGACAAGAACCATCAAAGTACTGGATACCGGTGACAGGAATTCGCTCTCCGAAGTCCGTCTTAAAGCAATCAACTCCCATGTCCAATAGTGCTCGTAGCTTGTTTTGATACCACTCAACAGCTTCAGGGTTTGTGAAGTCTACCAGCGCCATTCCCGATTGCCAGAGGTCAGTTTGCCAGACTCCGCCGTCAGTACGCTTCACGAGGTATCCAGCCTGGGCACCCTCGTCGAACAGATATGAGCGTTGCGCGATATAAGGGTTGATCCAGACACAGATCTTGAGGCCTTTTTCTTTCAGCCTCTTCAACATCCCCTCCGGATCGGGGAAAGTGCACGGATCCCAGATGAAATCGCACCAATGAAACTCTCGCATCCAGAAACAGTCAAAGTGGAATACCGACAGCGGGAGTCCTCTCTGCGTCATCCCGTCGACAAAAGATGTAACTGTTTCTTCATCGTATGAGGTCGTAAAAGACGTCGTGAGCCATAACCCATATGACCATGCGGGTACTTTCGGAGGCCGTCCGGTAAGCGCGGTGTAGCGTCGTAGAACGTCCTTTGGGGTTGGCCCATCAATGATGAGGTACTCCAGAGAATCACCACTCACAGAGAACTGCGTCCTAGTTACCATCTCTGAGGCAACTTCAAAAGATACATCTGCCGAATCGAGTACATAAACGCCGTACCCGCGTGAAGACATATAGAAGGCAACATTCTTGTATGCCTGTTCTGAGGATGTTCCTCCGTCCTCATTCCAAATATCGATGCTCTGTCCATTTTTAGTAAAAGCACCGAAGCGCTCACCGAGCCCATAGATTCGTTCTCCAGGAGTCATCGAGAGCTGCTCGATTGTCCATCGCCCGTCCGCAGTCGAAGCATGGGCAACCGCACGTTCTTGGCTTGCGGTAACAAGATTTCCTCGCGAATTGAAACGAACATCCCACGAGCCAAAACGTGGAATTCGAACGCTCAATTCTCCTGCAACAAGCTCTACCGCATCGCTTTCCTCGTGAATGATCCCCCGGTAAGACGGATCAAGGTGAATCGGGGGTAGCGGACGCGCGGTCGCAAAAGAGTGCATCCGTTCAATCCGAACGCTGATCACTCCATCTGCGAGTGCAGAATACGTGACGGTGAACTCAGGAGTATTCAGCGTATCGCCCCGTGTCTCCACCTTTTTTGTCGGCGCAAAAACAGTAACCATTGAAAGATCCTCATTGGTCATGACGGAACGGATCTGTCGCGCGCGAACAACCGTCATCCCCTCGGGATCAAGCCAATAGCCGTTAGTGAATTTCATGATGAAGTCCTTAAGTCAGGTCAAAGCTTTCCGTAGTGGATCTACTTGACTGCTCCCGCTGTAATCCCACGAGTGAGCGTGCGCTGGAAGAAGAGGAAGAAGAGGAAAGTTGGAATAAGAGACACTAGAGTTCCGGCATTCAACGTAGGAACGTCAAGCATTCGATCTCCTTGGAGTGAAGCCAATGCGATTGGAACAGTTTGGGTGTCATTTGTGGTCAACATGACCAAAGGAATGAAGAACTCATTCCACGTCCATATGAAGAAGAAAATCAGCAGGACAGAAAGAGTCGGACGAACAATGGGGAACACGACTTTCCAGAGGATGCTCCACCGAGACGCGCCGTCGAGTTCAGCTGCTTCCAACAGCGCCTTGGGGAAAGTCCCCAGCACAGATGCAAGAAGATATGTCCCAAACGCTGCCTGGATGACGGTAAAGATGATGACGATGCTCCACGGGTTGTTTCCCAAGCCAGCTTTTTGCGCAAGGGTGAACAATGGGTATACCAGTACTTCTTGCGGAAGCATATTTGCCATGAGGAATAGGGCGACCAGGAAAGTATTCCCCTTAACCCTGCCCACTCCGATGGCAAAAGCATTGAACAGGGACAGCACCACCGCAAAGACTGCTACCAATGCAGATGTCCAGATGGAATTCCACAGTTTTACTGGAAAGTTCACTCTTTCCCAAAACGTAAATAGCCCATCTGTATAAAGTTTTGTCGGAAGTGAGAGCGGCCCGCCTGCGGAGTAGTCTGCAGGCGATTTGAATGCGTTCACCAGCATCAACAGAAAGGGGAAGATCATGAGGAGCGCGACAAATAGGCATCCAGTCAGGATCACCCATCGCGCAATTCCTCGGTGAAAACGATCTTTTTGAAGTCTTACAGCTTGAACAGTCATCTCTATCGTCCTTCCCGTTCTTTGCGTGCCGAGCGGTTTTGAACGAACTGAATCGCGCCGGCGACGATCATGATCACTACCGTGAGGACGGTAGCGATTGCAGCGCCATAGCCCACTTTCGATTTATCGAAGAAATTCAAGTAGGAGTAGTACGAAGGAACAAGTGTGGAGGACTCGGGTCCGCCGCGCGTAAGAACGTAGATCGGCGCAAAGACTTTCAGTGCCGCAATCGTGCAGGTCAACACGATGACAAAGGTCTCGGGTTTAATCTGGGCGATCGTAATAGCCCTGAAGCGTTGCCACCATCCTGCTCCGTCAATCTCCGCTGCCTCATACAGCTCAGGATCGACACGCTGCAGCGCCGACATAAAGATCACTGTTGGATAGCCGATTTGGATCCAAATTAGGACCACCATGACTGACGGGAGCGCGGTTGTTGTTGAGCCGAGCCAGTTCGGCGGGTCAGTAATTCCAAGGTTTCGAAGAAGCTGATTCAGTGCTCCAGTCTGAGCGTTAAGAATCCAATTCCATAAAATTCCGGCGACAGAAACGGGAAGGATCTGCGGAAGATAATAGGTTGCTCGCAGGAACGAGGCGACTCTTCCGTTGAAGTACTTCCCAACGTAGTCAAATAAGACTGATGCCAGAAGCAAGCCGATGAGAGTCGGAATAATCACCATTGAGACAATCATCCACAAAGAGTTTTTGAACGATTGCCAGAAGGCAGCGTCGTGCGCGAGGTCAAGGTAGTTCTGAATTCCCACAAACTTCTTCTTTGCCGCGCCACCCTTCCACTTTGTCAGTGAATAGTAGAGATTCATGACAAATGGAATGATGATGACAACGGTGAACGCAATGATTCCGGGTATCAGATATAACCAATAGCCAGCCTTGGACGTACGTTTCGAAGCGCTCAATTTTCCTCCCCGTCTGGACCGAACCAGTGATGAGCTCCGGCCGGATATTGCGTGGTGGCACCTGTGAAAGTGCCACCACGCAAACCTGATGGCTTACTTTCCGAGTAGCTCTTTCTTGCCCTCGTTGTAGATCTTGCCCAGGTCCGTCATCGCCGCTTCTGGGGTCTTCGACCCGCTCATAATCGACTGTCCTGTCGAAACCACCTGATCGTAGAATCCGGGCACGGGCCAGTCTGGGTAGAATGCGAGTGAATCAGAGTCAGCAAGCTTGTGGAAATTCTCAGTGAAGACTCGTGTCTGCTCATCCGAGATGCTTGCGGTATCACCTGCAACCGGCAATCCACCCTTCTCACCGATAATCTTCTGAACTTCGTCCGAGAGGGTGATATCGATGAATTCGTAGGCAAGTTCTTTGTTCTTTGCCTTTTCAGGAACAACCCACAGGTTGCCGGAAGAGCCCAATGTCAGTTTCGAGGGGAATAAGAACTGTCCCCATTCATCCTGCATTTGATCTTGAAGACGGCCGAACCACCACGAGCCGGAAACCATCATCGGGTATTTTCCGGAAATGAATGCGGTGCCCATATCTTCAGCAGTAAGGCCAGATGAGTTCTTGTCGATGTAGCCCTTATCAACCCATTCCTTCAGGGTCTTTGCGCCCTTAGCAGTGGGGCCATTTGTCCAGTCGACATCGCCAGCAAAGGTCTGGTAGTCCTTCACGAACTGCGTATCTCCCTGTTCCAGCGAGAGCAGGTACCAAAGCTGTCCGAGGGGGTATTCAGAACCCGCTTCCGCCAGAGGAGTCTGGCCGCGAGAAACGAAAGTGTCCATAACAGATTCGAGTTCTGCCATTGTGGTCGGAACCTTAACCCCGGCCTCGTCAAACATCTTCTTGTTGTAGAAGACAGTGACGTACTCACCGTAGTTCGGAATGCCGTACCAAGATCCGGATCCCATCAGGCCATCTTCACTGTACTGAGCTGTAACAGCGGTCGATCCCTTAACGATCTTGTCCCAGCCCTTTGCCTTCACAGTGTCGCTCATGTCAGTGAGGAGCCCTTGAGAGGCAAGCTGACCGGAAGTCGAATTCCCTTTGTTGTATTCCATTACGTCAGGAACATCATCGCCAGTAAGGATGATCTTTGCGTTCTTCTGGAGCTGCTCAAAGGTCTGCTTTTCTACCTTCACAGTAACTTCAGGGTGCCGCTCTTTGAAAATTTCGACTGCACGTGCCCAGCCTTGCCCCATGGCCGAGTTATCGGTCTCGTAGTTCCAAATCATCAGCGTTGTCCCCGCTGAGGAATCGGATGATGATGATGTACTTCCTGAATTAGAAGAACACGCACCAAGCGTGACAATCATCGTCGCTGCAACCGCTAATGCCGCGGTCTTCTTCAACCCACGCATGTGTTTCCCTTTCACTCATGCATCTTTACATGGTCCGCAACCATCGCGGTTGCGCGTGTTTGTTGCGATCTTTCGGAGTTTTCCTGTGTTTCCCATACTCAGATATGGGAAGTCTCTTCGTGATACGGGGATAACATCCCCGCCTGCCTCGCGGCACCCAGGGCGACGTATTCTGCCGCCTCGGGAAATTCAACGGGCACCCCCAAGAATTCGGGCGCCAAGCTCTGCACTGCCCGCGAGCGCGCTCCGCCGCCGACAACGAGCACTTTCTCGATCGGAACGCCCAGCTCACGCACGCATTCGAGCGCGAAACGCATGTGGGCAAGCAGTCCCTCGACACCGGCCCGAGCAAGGTGCGCGCGCGTCGAATTCTTGAGCGTCATTCCCTCCAATCGGGCAGTGGCATCGGGCAGGTTCGGCGTGCGTTCGCCTTCAAAATACGGAATGAGGCGCAGCCCTCCCGCGTCGGGAACCGACAGTGCCGCTTCGTCCAGTTCCTCATAGCCGAGGCCGCTCATCGCGCCGACCGCGTCGAGGATTCGCGAGGCGTTAAGCGTGCACGCGAGGGGAAGCCAATGTCCACTTGCGTCAGCAAATCCCGCAACTTGACCACTGGGGTCTTCGACGGGAGTTTCACTCACAACGGCAACAACCCCGGAGGTTCCCAACGAGAGCAATGCCTGTCCGACACCGAGGCCAACACCGAGCGCAGCCCCGGCATTATCCCCACATCCTGGGCCGATTGCGATTTCTCCCCATCCTTGCGCTGGATCCCCACACCCCATGGCTTCCACGGGTTCGCAGATCTTCGGCAGGATGATTCCCTCGGCCTCTTCCAACGAGATTCTTAGTGCCTGAGCCAAGATTTCACGCCTGTAGACTGCGTCAGCCCGGTCCATGTAGCCCGTTCCCGAGGCGTCGGAACGGTCGGTGCATAGTCCTGCCAGTCCGACAGTCTCAAAACCGCCGCGGATTTTCCAACTCAGCCAGTCGTGGGGCAGGCAGATTGCCGCGATCTTCCGCGCGTTCTCCGGCTCATTGTCTGCAAGCCAGCGCAGTTTCGTGACAGTAAAAGAGGCAACGGGAACGAGGCCAGTGGCCTGCGCCCACCAACGAGCGCCGCGCTCACGGTCGCCATCGCCTCGTTCGCAGGTGAGTTCCTCGGCCGCGCCGGCGCTTCGGGTGTCGTTCCACAAAAGCGCCGGGCGGATGACCTCGCCTTGTGAGTCCAAGCAGACCATTCCGTGTTGTTGCCCACCCACGCTGAGCGCCCGTACGTCATCCAATCCACCAGCCACGCGCACGGCCTCGAGGAAGGCATCCCGCCACGCCTGAGGGGCGACCTCGCTTCCCTCGGGGTGCGGCGCGCGACCTTCGCGGACAATCCTTCCGGTGACCGGATCACAGATGACGACTTTGCACGATTGCGTGGAGGAGTCGACTCCAGCAACGAATGGCCTGCTTTCACTCATGGTTTCAGCCGATCAGGTGGCGCATGGCCTGCTGGTAGAGCTCGACGTAGTGGTACTCGCGAGCACCCTTTGCTTCGGCGTCGAAATCTTCGAAGGCACTGCGGTCAGCGAGGAAGTCGTCGATCGTCTCGCCCGGATCCAAGGTGGGTTGGGCGAGTTCGTAGACAGATGCTGCTTCCATGAGTTCTTGGGTGAGCGGATCGGCGCGGAATTCGCGAGCCTTTTCGGCCAGAGTTAGGTACATTTCCATGTTTGCACGTGCAGATTCCCACACGCCTTCCATGCCCTCGGTTCGGCTGGGCTTGTAGTCGAAGTGACGAGGCCCTTCGTAGCGAGGACCTCCCCCGGGGAAGCCGTTCTCCAGCAGATCGACGGTAAAGAAGGCACTGGCCAAGTCGCCGTGTCCAAACGCCTTATCTTGGTCGTACTTCAGGCCAGATTGACCATTGAGGTCGATGTGGAAGAGCTTTCCGGCGTTGAGCGCCTGAGCCAAGGCGTGCGTGTAGTTCAGGCCGGCCATTTGTTCGTGTCCGGTTTCGGGGTTCAAGCCGACGACATCACCGTTGTCGAGCTGGGCGATCAAGGCCAAGGCGTGACCGACGGTGGGAAGGAAGATATCTCCTCGGGGTTCATTAGGCTTGGGTTCCAGACCGATCCGGAGGTCGTAGCCGCGGGACTTAATGTAGGCAGCGACGGTATCGAGGCCTTCGCGGTAGCGATCGAATGCGGCGTTGAGATCCTTGGAGGAGTCGTATTCTGCGCCTTCGCGCCCGCCCCACATGACGAAGGTTGTCGCGCCAAGTTCCGCCGCAAGGTCGACGTTACGCAAGATCTTGCGCAGGCCGAAACGGCGGATCTCACGGTCATTATTCGTTAATCCGCCGTCTTTAAACACCGGGTGGGTGAAGGTATTGGTCGTCACCATTTCGATGACGAGTCCGGCTGCATCGGCAACCTCTTTGACGCGCATGACTCGCTCATGACGCTCCGAATCCGAAGCATCGAAGTCGAAGACATCGTTGTCGTGGAATGTAATACCCCAGGCGCCGATTTCTGCGAGTTTCGCCGTGTATTCCCACGGATCGAGGACAGCTCGGGTGCCGGTTCCAAAGGGATCAACCGCGTTCCATCCCACGGTCCACAGGCCGAAAGAGAAGCGATCTTCGGGTCGAGGTGTATGCGCCATAGCATGACCTTCCAGATTCTTAATCGGTGCAAAAGTATGCACGGTTTTGTTATGACTCATAACATAATCCAAAGAATGCGATAGAGTCAAGTCATGCCCAACACAGTTCGCACGCAAAGCCCACATTCTGGTGCCACGAACCAAAATCTGCGTGCACACAATCTTTCGCTGGCATTGCGCCACATCCTGGCCAATCCTGGCGCAATCAACCGCGCGGGAATCGCTGCTCAAACCGGAATTTCACGCGCAACAATGTCACGTCTGGTCGATGAACTCATCGCCACCGACCTCGTCGAAGAAAGCGACGATAAACTCGCCACTGGCGGACGGGGCCGACCCACAAGCGTCCTCTCCCCCGCCTCAGGAACGGTCATCGCCCTGGGACTGCAGGTGAATATCTCCGTTCTTGGCGCATACCTTGTCGACCTGAGCGGCAATGTCCTCGCTCGAGAGACACAGGACGGCGATTTCTCCGGCTCAGATCCACAGGCGATCCTGCGCAAACTGGCTCGAATGGGAAGACGCGTCCTACACGCAGGACGCGAAGAAGGCACGGTTTTCCTCGGCAGCGCACTTGCCCTCCCCGGCCTCGTCTCTGGCGACACCCTCGTCACCGCTCCAAACCTCGGCTGGAAGAACATTCCCTTCGACGAACTCACCCACCCCCTCCACGACCTCCACGTCACCCTCATTGCGAACGAGGCCGACTTGGCAGCCTTTGCGGTTGCCCATCCCCGCCCAGGCGTTCCCGAGGGACCCGCATCTTTCATCTATGTCTCCGGAGAAGTTGGCATCGGCGGCGGCCTCGTCATCAACCATCAACCGCTGGGCGGAGCTCACGGCTGGTCGGGTGAAATCGGGCATATTTGCGTTGAACCTCAAGGAAACGTCTGCTCCTGCGGAGCACGCGGATGCCTGGAAACCATTGCTGGACTCAAGGCACTATGCCGGGCAGCGGGCTTGGGAGACGAGGCTAGCGCGCGCGAGCTTACCCAGCTTGCCGGACACAGTGCGAAGGCTCAAGATGCTCTTGCCAATGCCGGTCATGCACTGGGGCAAGCCCTAGCAGGCGTCGTCAACACCGTCGATATTTCCCAGGTCTACTTGGGTGGCCTCGTCGCCGAGACCGCACCCTACTTACTGCCAACACTGCACGAGGAATTAGAGACTCGAGTCCTCCAAGCTCCCTGGTATGCGCCCGCTATCGACATCCTTCCCTCATCCGAGGACCTTTCCCTGCGCGGTGGGGCTTTCCAGATTTTCGAGCGAATTATGGACGATCCGATTCACTGGAAAGACGGTGCATTCTAGGCAGGATTCACAGGCGCTACATAGCTCTCCACGAAGCGGCGACAAGACTCCTGTGCTGCAATGAGGCTATGTGTGGAATTGTTGGACACGTCGCATGTCAAGCCTCTCAACGGAGTCGCCAGCTCGTCCTCGATGGCCTCTCGCGCCTGGAATACCGCGGATATGATTCTGCAGGAATTGCCTTGGCGTATCCGGGAGAACTGGACGTCATCAAGGCCGTGGGCAAGCTGGTTAACCTGCGTGAGGCCGTAGATTCTGAGGCACCAGCCGATGCTTACGCCGGGATCGGGCATACCCGTTGGGCAACTCACGGGCGCCCGACAGTTGTAAATGCTCACCCCCACGTCAGCCCCGATGGACGCTTCGCACTTGTCCACAATGGAATCATCGAAAACGCGGACAAACTGCGCACCCAACTGCGAGCACAAGGTGCGGTCTTCGCCTCGGAAACCGATACGGAAGTGGTCGTGCACCTGCTTGCACGCACCTACGATCAAGCGGATGCGGCCTCGTACACGGAAGAAGTTGCAGGGCTGAGCGGCACCGACGAGGCCGTCGCACGCCGATTGGTCGTCGCCATGCGGGAAGTAACCGCCGAGCTCGAGGGAACTTTTACTCTGCTCGCATTGTCCACGGAGTCCCCCAAGGTCATTGTTGCCGCGCGCAGGTCATCGCCGCTGGTTATTGGCCTCGGCGAAGGAGAGAACTTCCTCGGCTCGGATGTCCTTGCCTTCATCGAGCACACAAATCGCGCGGTGGAAATCGGCCAAGATCAACTTGCCGTCGTGAGCGCTTCCGCTGTAACGGTCATCGGTGCGGATGGACACCCGGTTCCCCTGAAGGAATACGAAGTCGATTTTTCGGCGGATCGCGCGACCAAGGGCGGATGGCCGACCTTCATGGAGAAGGAAATCCACGAACAGCCTCGGGGCGTTGCGGATACTTTGGCTGATCGTCTGGATTCCCACGAACACTTGGCTTTGGATGAAATCCGAATCCCAGAACACGTACTTCGCGGAATCGACAAGATCATCATGATTGGTTGCGGGACTGCTTCTTACGCGGGACAGGTCGCCCGTTACGCGATCGAACACTGGTGCCGAATTCCTGTCGAAGTCGAGCTTTCCAGCGAATTTCGCTACCGCGATCCGGTCGTTGGCGAAAAGACCTTAGTTGTCGCGATCTCACAGTCCGGCGAAACAATGGACACCATCCAGGCGATCCGCCACGCCCGCGAACAGGGCGCAAAGGTCGTCGCGATCGTCAACACTCCCGGTTCGACCATCTCGCGCGAATCCGATGCTGTCATCCTCACCCATGCGGGGCCTGAAATCGCGGTTGCCTCTACGAAAGCCTTCACATCACAGGTCACTGCGTGCTTCATCCTTGGTCTGTATTTGGCGCAGGTTCGCGGAAACAAGTACGCCGATGAAATCGCTGACTACATGGATAAGCTCGCCCGCGTACCCGAGGCGATCCAGAAGCTTTTGGATAGTGGAGAGACCGTTCGTCAGTTCGCCCGCACCATGAAGGACGCGACCTCGGTGATCTACTTGGGGCGGCACGTGGGATACCCCGTCGCTCTTGAGGGCGCGCTCAAACTTAAGGAAATCTGCTACATCCACGCGGAGGGTTTTGCGGCCGGCGAGCTCAAACATGGACCGATCGCACTGGTGGATGAAGGCCAGCCGGTCGTCGTCATCGTGCCAACTCCACGCCGCCCCGAACTGCACGCGAAGGTCTTGGCGAACATCCAAGAAGTCCGTGCGCGCGGAGCACGAACCATTGTCATTGCAGAGGAAGGCGACGCATCGGTTGACGAGTTCGCTGAAGTTGTCTTCCGCGTGCCTCCGGTTCCAACGCTGTATGCGCCGCTGCTGACAATTGTTCCGCTGCAGATTTTTGCGTGTGAGCTTGCAGCGGTGAAGGGGCTGGATGTTGATCAGCCTCGAAACCTCGCCAAGTCAGTCACCGTGGAGTAGGTCGAAGACTATCGTTCCGTCGATGCTCAGATAGATGAGACGGAGGCTGGCAGAACCCGGGGCGCTCACGATTTTGGGTGCACTCACGATTTGGCGAATGCCCCGCCTTAGGGAGCGCCCCAGCTCTTAGTCTTCACGGGATTTCGCCTGTGCTGCAGCAATTTCCGCGCGGAGCAATCGAACTTCTTGAGTCAGTTCTGCGATCTGCTGTTTCATCGCGAGTTCATTGCTCGGATATGGCTCCTCTGCGACAGCGTCTTCTTCACGTCGAATGCGTTCGAGGAACCATGAGGAAAAGAGGCCAGTAATGATTCCAATAAGTGCAATCCCGAAGACCATGTAGATTGCCGCGACCAAACGTCCCGTAACTGTCACAGGTGCAATGTCGCCATATCCTACCGTTGTTACAGTGACCAGCGACCACCACAGAGCCCGGCCAAGATCCGTGAGAGACGCACCTTCTGCGTGTCGCTCAGCTTGGAGGACCGTTAACGCCCCTACCCAGATCAGCAGTGCAGAAAAAGCCCCTGTATAGATTGAGATTCTGTTTCGTAACTGAGCATCTGCGGAGCGCTGAAAAATACGAAGAAGAGCAATCAGGCGCACCAAGCGCAAAGGGCGCAAGAAAGGCAATGCTACCGAGAAAAAGTCGATGAGATTGTCTTTAAACCATTGCCACTTGCGTGAAGCAGTACTCAGCCGTGCAAGATAGTCAATCCCGAAAATGATCCAACAAATATTGAGTACCAGTTCGTAGCGTTCATCGGCTGGCCCAGATGCATCGGTAATGATCTGAGCCGAGTAGGCAACCAGGAATATGACGGCCACAAGCATGAGCGGCCACTCCATCGCTCGCTCCCATTTTTCATGCATAAGGACGTTATACCCCACGCATGCGGCCGATCAGGCAAAGCCGCACGCCTTGTAGACATGAGTCAGCATCGCGAGGCGCTCCTCCAAGGTCGCATCCTTAGGCACGCACATCTTCGCACCCAGATAGTTGCATCCACCCTCGATCGCGGCGCGTGCACAGCGCTTAATTTCCGCGTCACTCATGAGCGATGCCGGCTCATCGGTCTGACCGGGCAGGTGCCCATCAATCCAGGCGTAGCCGTATTGGGTTTCTTCCGGACCCGCTCCCGAGAAGACGACGCCGTCTAGAACCCCGCGTTTCCCGGCCGCAACGATGTGATCGTAGGCAGCATCGGCACTGCGTTCTTCTAGAACGGAGCGTCCCCAGTTAATCAGGACACCGACCTCAAATTCCGCAGCGATCTCGATTTCTTCTTCGATCGAGAGGAATCCCTTTTCTGGCTTTTGCTCGGAGATAAAGCGGTCGCAATGCTCAATAACTAGCCGCGCGCCGTACCAGTCCCATTCGCGCAAAACTTCCAACGAGCGCCTGAACGCGTCCCCATCCGCGGTCCGCGTAGGTGCCGAGTGCACCTCGATGCGCGTCACGACATTGCGATCGGCATGCTCGCTCAACTTGCCCACGTCCTCACGCAGCTGGCGGATGAAAGCCAGCGCGGCCTCGCGACCGTCCCGATCTGGCGAGGCCAAGCCGAAGTTCGCGTCTTTGCCGACGTTTTGCATGGTGCCGGGGATGGCGGTGACGGCGTTGAAATCCCAGTTCGCGGCAAGCAGGCCGGCGAGAAGTTCGTTATCGGTGGCGATCTGTCCGGGATAGGGCATTTCGAGGCCGTTGATCCACGGCTGCTGCGCGAGAAGTTTGTAGTACTCCTCTTGTAGCTCCGGTGCGGGATGCGAGGCGTAGGCTCCGATAATGAATGGGATTGTCATTGTGATCATCCTTCTGTGGTGATGTCGCCGTCGTTGGGACACGCACTGTTAAGTCTGACAGGTCGAGCTGCAAAACGCAGCATATTTATCAGACAAATTTACCCTCAGAAAAGACCTACATCAAAGTCCTCATCCAGCCTCAATCCAACTCTTTCAAATATGGAAAACGATAAACTCAGCGCATGGACCGCAATGAACTGATTCAACGCACGTTTCCCTATCTTTTGAAGCGCTTGGAAGACGCTGGCATTGATGCCACTCCCCGGGTCGATCCGCAAACAAACGGCTACATTCTGACCGTCGACACCATGCGCTTCAACGTTGAAAACCTTCTGTCGGATCTATCGCGCTGCGACCAGGCCCAGCATCAGGAGCGAATCGAACGCTGGGTTGCCTTCATGATTGAAACTCTGCGAATGCCCGAGTACTCGGTTAATGATCCCGATGAGCTTCGCAAGCGAATCCGCACACGCATCATCCGGAGCGGGCAGAGCTCAGATCTCCCCATCACCTACATTCGTCCATTCACCGCCGGATTAGCCACAGCGCTCTACCTAGATTTCCCAAACAGCGTGTCATTGGTGACGGATCAAAGTCTTGCTCGATACCCACTTTCGGTCGATGAACTTTTCCACTACGGACAGATCAACACCGATAACGAGCCAATCGATACGAAGCAACAGGTAGGCCCCTTCACCGAACTACTGGGAGAATCACCATTTATTGCCGGTAAGGCAGCAAACATCGGCGCATTGGTAAGCAATCTCCACATCAATGCGCCCCACGGATTGTTCTTTGCCATTCCGCAACGCTCCGTCCTGCTCTATGCACCCATCGATCCGGAGGACACCTCACAACAGATACTCCAGATGATCGACTTCATGCGCTTCGCGGTCATGGAAGAGTTCGGCAATAACAAGGGCTACGCGATCAGTCGCGATATCTTCTACTGCCTACCCACTGGAGAATTCGGCCCAATTACCCGGGGCGACAATCCCCAACTTCACGAGCTTTTCAGCAATCCAGAGATCGACTTCGAGACCTTCATCGGGCTTGCAGAAAAATACCTGTACCTACCCGAAAGCTTCGTCCAACGCTTCCTCGCGAAGTAAAAGATGAACGAAAGCGGGCCACGCACAGTTGCGATCGCCTGCGGGAGGTTTGTCTCGACATGCCTGAAGGTGATGCGCGCCGCCTTTCATCATTCAGTTTGACTTATCGTTTCTCATTCCCTAAAGTTTCCACGTACGCGCGAGTGGCGGAATAGGCAGACGCGCACGGTTCAGGTCCGTGTGCCCGTGAGGGCGTGGGGGTTCAACTCCCCCCTCGCGCACGTAGTAAGGACCCAGCGAAAGCTGGGTCCTTTTGTTTTACCTGCCGAGGCCCCGCACGGGTCATGCCGAGGCCTAGCCCGCCTCATGCGCAAAGCAGGCGCATTGCGTACCTTGCCTAACTAAACTGCGAGGTCGGCTGACGCTCTTAAGCGCCAACCGGCCTCGACAATTACCAGGTTAGTCCTGCGAAACCCCGGCAATGAGTTCACGAACCCACGTCCGCGCACGGCGATAGTCCTCATCATCTTGAGGAACATCCGCGCTATTGACAGTCGAGCTGGGGTAGGACCCCATGAAGCGCACGTCCGGGGAAACTCGGTACAGGCCTCGCAAAGCAGCCTGAATGTGCTCTTGAGTAATGTGCCCAACCATGTCGATCGAGAAAGTATAGGCACCCAGCCCATCACCGCTGGGCCGTGATTCAATTCGCGACAGGTCCACGTCGTGCACCGAAAACTGCTCAAGGAGACGCATGAGCGAACCCGCTTGGTTCACCGGCAGCGCGACTTGAATCGTCGTCTTATCGTGTCCAGTCGGTGCAGTCAAGGACCCTTCAATCGGCCTTCTCACGCACACGAAACGCGTAATCGCACCCGGATTATCCGCAACATCCGTGAACAGCGATTCCAAACCATAGCGTTCAACCGAGGTCGCATTGCACAAGACCGCGTCAAATGCTCCCTCGCTCGCCCCCAAAGTCTCAGCCGCTGCGGCGGTTGAAGTCGCGGGAACGTGGACAACACCCGGGAAGGTTTCCTCGGCCCAGTTTCGGCACTGCGCCCACGCGTGCGGGTGCGTCCCGATCTTGCGGATATCTTCCGCGCGCGTCCCAGGGCGAACAGCCAAGTGGAAGGTAATGGGAACCAACATTTCCGCGCGGATCACGAGCTGCGGGTAGTCCGCGAGTGCATCGAGCGTCGCATTGACCCCGCCCTCGATGGAATTCTCGATTGGGACAACCGCCCAATCGGCCTTTCCTTCACGTACCGCTTTCATTGCCAGCGGCGGGGAAGTCAGGGGAATAAGCTCAGCGTTTTCCGGGGCAACCTGGCGCAGAGCTTGCTCTGTAAAAGTCCCGAAGGGCCCTAGGAATGCGATTCGCAGCTTGCTCACTCGGCGTGCTCCTGCTGCGTGAGGGCCTCGGCTTCACCGGCCTCAGCGTGTTCGCCGGAACGCTTCTTTCCGACGATTTCAATGATCACGGGCAGAACCGAGACGAGGATGATGACACCCAAGATCAAGGTCAGATTGTCATGCACGAAGGGAACATTACCCAGCAGCGAGCCAACGAGGATGAATCCGGCACCCCAGATCAAGGCACCCAGGGTGTTGAAGATCAAGAACTTCACGTAGGGGTAGCGCGCCATTCCCGCCGCGATCGGAATGAAGGTACGAACGAAGGGGATAAAACGACCAATGACCAGGGAACGCCCGCCGTAGTCACGGAAGTATCGTTCGGCCTTCTCCAAGTGCTCGGTCTTCAAGACTCGAGCATCCGGCTTGAAGAACTTGCGTCCCCACTTTGCGCCAAGGAAGTAACCGATCTGTGCGCCAATGAAGGCCGCAACAACAACCATGATGATCAGTGTCGGCAGGTGTAGCCCCAGTCGATCGTGGAGCAAACCCGCAGTGAACAGCAGAGATTCGCCGGGAAGGACCGGGAAGAGAACACCGGATTCGATGAGGACAATGAGCATTGTTCCCCACAAAACCCACGGTCCCATAGCGACCAGCAGGCTTTCGGGGTCCTTGAACCAGTTGATGAAGGTATCCAGACCTGAGGCATTGACCATGACGGCAGCAAGCATGCAGATTTCCTTAAACTCGGGCACCGTTCACTTAAGAGTGCACGGCATGTTACGAAGTCAACCCTACCGGTCTTTAGAAGACAGATAGGATGTCATCCATGGAGAATTCCGAGGAACTGATCACGTCCGAGGCCTCTGACGCCCCGCAGCCCCCTGCGCCCGCGTCCGAGCAGGCGGAAGAAAACACACCCGATCACGCTCCTACGCGCCAGTCAACACTTCCCGAGCCGGTCTTTTTCGCCGATCGGGTTCATTACCGTCGACGCCGCCGCTCCGACCTTGTCGAGGCCATCTTCTGCCTCCTCGGTATCGCCTTGGCGTGGGGGCTGGGTTTCGTCGCCTCCTCAACAACCGAAGGCGTTGCCCAAGACGTCCTCCGCGTGACAGTCATTCGCGATCTGCTGCTTATGCCTTTGTCTCTGGTCGAGGGCTTAACCATTCTTGTCACCCCGATCGCTGTGATCGGCATGCTGCTCTTCCGCCGCCAGGTCTCCACAGCAATCGAAGCACTGACAACAAGCGTGATCGCAGGCGTCGCCTCGTACGCAATCCTGCTTCTCCTGCGCCAACTTCCCAAAACCGCGACCGGCCCACTGAGCGTCACCTATTCGGAAAACGGGCAAACGGCCTCGTACATTGCAATTAACTTGGTCGCCGTCGCGCTCATCGCGCTCTTCACTGCGGCAGGCGAGGCCGAGGCCATGCGCACGATTCGCTGGTCGTACTGGGCACTCGCCGTCATCATCGTCATTTGGGTCTTGCGCGGCCAGCTCACGCTTCCCTCGGCAGTATTCTCCGTGCTCTTGGGACGCACTTTTGGGTCGGCCTCGCGCTTTGTCTTGGGATTCCAGGACCGCAGTGCTTCGGGCGGTCAGATTGTTCGCGCGCTTCTCTCCATCCGAATCACACCCCAACGCATCATTCGCACGGATCTTCTTCCCGCGGGGGTCAACCTAGAAACATGGCTGGTCACCGAATCAGAACACGGCCATTTCCACGCGGAACCCCACGCATCCGATTCAGCTGAATACACGATTCCTCGCCGTCCCCCCGTTGATGGCAATCGCCACTATCAGGTGTGGGATATCTACGGTGTGCCCTACGAGATCACCATGCTCGACCCGGGACGCGGAATGACCGGGACCCTTTTGGAAGTGTGGAATAACGTCCGCCTTCGCGGCCTTTCCCGCTGGGTTTCCCCCTCTGTGAAGGCCGCTGCCGAGCGTTCCATGCTGACCACCATTTCCGCAAAGCGCGCGGGCGTACACCTACCCGAACCCATGGGGCTTGCACAGGCGGGTGACTCCATCATGACCGTCATGCGCGTGCTTCCACCGACCGCGTCCTTGAGGGATCTTGCCGAGGCAGATGCACTCACCGATGAGATCCTTGACGAGGCCTGGAAGCAGTTGGTCTTCGCACACGCCCATGCGATCAGCCACCGCCATATTGCCCCCTCTTCATTGGTTGTGGATGAGTCCTCCCAGGTGTGGCTGATCCACTGGGACGAGGGTGAGGTTGCAACGAACGAGCTCAATCAGCGCATCGATGTCGCCCAGATGCTCACTCTGCTTGCGATCTATGTCGGAAAGGATCGGGCGCTGGCCTCGGCGCGACGAAATCTTTCCGAAGAAGCCCTGGTCGGTTGTGCGCCGGTGCTGCAAAAGGCTGTCCTGCCTTCGGAGGTGACTGCAAGCCTTCGACGCAGCGATCTGCTTGACAAACTCCGCGAAGGAATTGTTGCCGATACCCCTCAAGAATCTATCCAACCGGCTAATTTGCAACGTTTCGCCCCCAAGACGATGATCACCTTCGCAGTTCTTGCGCTCGCCGCAATCATCTTGATGGGTTCCTTGAACTTCTCCGATATCGTCGCAGCAGTTAAGCAGGCCAACCCGATCTGGATTGCCATCGCTTTCGCTTTCGCAGCTGCAACGTGGGTTGGCGGCGCAGTTCCTCTGGTTGCTTTCAGCCAAGAGAAGGTCAAGTTCGGAGACTCGATTCTTGCCCAGGTCGCCGCCTCGATTGTCACTCTGGTCGCACCTGCTGGAATTGGCCCCGCCGCGCTCAACCTGCGCTTCCTGACCAAGCAGAAGATGAGTACAGCCGCTGCGGTTACAACCGTGACTCTTCAGCAGATTTCACAGTTCCTCGTGACTATCTCACTGCTCGTCACCGTTTTGTTCTTCTCCGGATCCTCACTGTCTGTATCGCTGCCTTATGGCGCGATCATCGCCGGTGTCGCAGTTGTCGCCCTTGTGGTGATTATCTGCATTTCTATCCCGAAGATCCGAAAGTTCATTTGGTCAAAGATCGAACCCACGTGGAAGCAGGTCTATCCGCGCCTCATGTGGGTTGCCGGCCAGCCCCAGCGTCTCCTTGCGGTTCTTGCGGGGAACATGCTCATGAACATCGGTTTCGTCGGCGCGTTCTGGGCATCACTCAAGGCCATGGGCGGGTCGCTGAACCTTGTGACTCTCTCAATTACCTACTTGGCATCGAACTCCCTGGGTTCAGTCGTCCCCTCCCCCGGCGGTATCGGTCCTGTCGAGGCCGCGCTCACCGGTGGTTTGCAGGTGGCCGGTATCGCCGTGTCGATCGCATTGCCTACCGCGATCATCTACCGTCTCGTGACTTTCTATGGCCGCGCACCCTTCGGTTGGGTCGCACTGAAGATCATGCAGAAGCGGAACCTGATCTGAGGAGCCTCGCAGCGATACCTTCACGTGCCCCGCGCTTAACCCTTAACTGCACCCGAGACCATACCCGTCGACATCCTGTTTTGAACGAAGATAAACAAGATGAGAACGGGGATTGTAATAAGCGTCGAACCGGCCATCACGCCTCCCCAGTCGGAGCCCTGAAGTCCCTGCTGGAAGGATTGGAGCCACAGCGGCAAGGTCACCGCGGAATCGCGAGAGAGAACAATCAGCGCCAGCGTGTACTCATTCCACGAGTGCAAGAAAGCAAAGACTGAAGTCGAGACCAACCCCGGTGCCAGCAACGGCAGAGTCACACGCATGAATGCCTGCACGCGGGTACACCCGTCGATCATTGCGGCCTGTTCCAATTCCTCGGGGACGGCTTCAACATATCCACGCATCATCCATGTGACGAAGGGGAGCACCCCTCCGACGTAGAGCAAGGACAATCCCGCGACAGAATTCAACAGTGCCCACGAATCAAGCATGCGGTACTGCGAAATGAAGAGTGCCTCGGCGGGGATCATTTGGATGACAAGGATGGAAACGATCAAAGTGCGTCGGCCTCGGAAATTAAAGCGAGCCAAAGCAAGCGCTGCAAGAAGCGAGCACAGCGTCGTCGCGCATACAGTGATGGTGGCTGCGCTCAGCGACATGAGCAGCGCGGAGCGGAAAGCCGGAGAAGTCAGCACCCCCACAAAATGCTCGGTTGTCAGTGGTGACGGCCAAAGCTTGGGAGGACTCGATAGAAGGTTGCGTTCTGTTTGGAAAGCAGAGTTGACCATCCAGTACACGGGAAGCAACCACGTCAATGCCGTGATCACCAAGAGCACATTCACGACAACTTTCCCGGGACGCACCTTGCGTCGATTTGATTGACGAGGTGACACTTGGCCCGCGTTTTCCCTGACCTGCGTGGCACTCATCGTGCGTCCCCCTTCGTGAAGAGCATATGGATGTATTTCGCCGTGATAACCACCGTGATCAGCAAAATGACGGTTGCTAGGGCCGAAGCCATCCCGTAATTGCCCTGTGAAATACCCAGCCGGTAAACATAGGTTCCCAAGAGGTTTGTTTCTGTTGAGATCGAACCGGATTGTTGCAGGACGTAGATGTGCGTGAAGACGCGCAAGTCCCAGATCACTTGAAGAACGCCGATCAGTGCAATGACGGGAGAGATCGACGGAAAGATGACGTAGCGCAGGCGGGAGAGGTATCCGGCACCGTCGATTTGTGCCGCTTCAATCAGCGAATCATCGATTTGAGTGACGGCCGCATAGATCGAAATTGCGGCCAGCGGCATCGACGCCCAGATGATAATTGCCGAGGCGACCAAGAAGAAAGTCCAGTACGACGCTGAGAGCCATGCAAAACCCTTGAAGGGAAGGCCCAGAGCCGCCAAGAGGAAATTGATGAGGCCGAAGTTCGGGTCAACCAGCCACTGCCAGACAGTAAGTGAGGCAAGGAGGGGCATTGCCCAAACGACGATCAGAGTGGAATTCATGAAGGTTCGCGCTGCAGGTGAAGCGGCGCGCATCATGAGTGCCAAAGTAATGGCACCGATCATGGTGATTCCGGCTGTCCAGGCACAAAACGCGAGCGATTTTGCAAGGACCGACCAGAAATAGGAGTCGGAGAGAATCGCTTTGTAGTTGTCGAAGCCAACCCACTTCGGCGGCTTTCCAAACTGCTGTTCCAAGCCAAACTTTTGGAAAGACATGATGAACTGGCGGAGCATAGGGTAGCCCAAGACAACCAGGACCAGAATTACGGCTGGACTGAGAAGGAGGAAGGGTGCCATTTTCCGTTTCAGGAAGCCCTTCTTTGGGCGCCTTTTGACGGACGACACGTGGGTCGAGGTCATTTTTCTCTCCGGTGTTGCGATGGTGCAGGGGAGTCGCCCGAAATATATGAGGACGGACGACTCCCCTAGTGTTTGTGCGCCGCTCGCCGCCTCGTGCGTGTCGACGCCTTGTGTGAAGGATTACTACTGGTTCAGGGTCGCATCGAGCTTTGTGCCCGTTTCCTTTGCGACTGTCTTGACATCCTTACCCTGAGCAATCTCGGTGAAGAAGTCACGGATGACATTGTCACCTGCAACGACTCCCCACTGCGGAGTATTGGGGGTGAGCTTCGAGTTCTCGATGACGGTGGTCGAGATGTCTGCGAATGCACCTTCCGAAGCTGAACCGTACTGGGTGTTTCCAGGGGTCCAGCCCGATTTTGCGACCATCTTCTGGAAGTCCTCGGAGAAGATCACTTCGAGTGCCTTCTTTGCGAGTTCAGGATTTTGCGCGTTTGCAGCAAGAGAGATCGAGGAGCCGCCGGCGAAGGTCTTGCCGACACTGCCTTCCTTGAGCCCAGGAATCGGCATGACACCAACCTTGCCGGCATCCCACAGTTCCTTGTCGATCTTCTTGGCAACAGAACCGGTGCCGACGAGGATACCCACCTTATTCTCGTTGAAGTACTTCTGGAAGTTCTTCTGCGAGGCGGAGGAGTCCATCGCGTATGCGGTGCCGTCCTTGAAGATCTTCTGGATGCGTTCGAGGGAAGCGACGGTGTTGGGATCAGTGAGCTTTTCTTGCCACTTGCCGTTGTTCAAGGTCGCGTAGTCACCGTCGCCGGCAAACATCAGTGATTCAACGCCGTGAATGTCTACTGCCGAAAGATACATTCCCGAGAAGCCTTCGACTCCGTCCGGGTTTGCCTTACCCAGGGCAATTGCAGCATCTGCCAATTCATCCAAGGTCTTCGGAACAGCGATATTGGCCTTCTCGAAGAGGTCTTTGCGGTAGATAATTCCACGTGCACCGGCGTAGAGAGGAAGCGCGTAGAGCTGGTTGTCCCAGCGTCCTGCATCGATGAAGCTTTGAATAAGCTTATCGCCGCCAACCTTGTCGTAAAGGTCGTCAACGGGAGCAAAAGCTCCGACGGACGCGAAAACAGCGGTCTGAGTGTTTCCAGTTTCGACGAGATCGGGACTCTCTGACTTCGACGCCAGGGATGTCTGGAGCTTAGAAACGATGCCATCCCAGGGTTGAATTTCAACCTTGAGGGTGTTTCCGGGGTTCTGTTCTGCGAAGGTCTTCTCGAGGTAAGCGATCGCCTCGTCAGAGATCGACCCCTCCATGAACCATACGCGCACGGTCTTCCCTGTGACGCTTGAAGTGTCGCTAGAAGCGCTTGAACCGGACGTGCTGGATGAGTTTCCACATGCCGCAAGGCCGAGGCTGAGCGCAGACGCAGTTGCCAGTGCGATCAGGCGCCTTCTGGTTGTGTGCTGAGACATTGTTATTTCCTCTCAAACGCTACGCGCCTATGCGTAGATGAGCTTAAGTATCATCAGCACAAAAAACTTTGTCAAGAATCGTGACACTTTTGTTACACGGCAAATTTTACGATTGACTCAACGACATCTTCATCCCGCACAATGACACTGAAGGCTGCGGAAGCCATTTCCGATGCCGAAGCCGGCTGCCCCGCGCACGCAAAACGCACGTTACGGGACGACAAGGGAAGTCCTCGTCGACGAACAATCCGTCGCAAAGGATCAAGAAGACTCTCCCCCACCTGCGCGATCTCACCGCCGAGGACGATCACCTCAGGATCAAGTAAATTCGTAACACTCACCATCACTACACCCAGCTGCTCACCAATTTCCTCAATGAGGCTCGTACATGCGTGATCCCCACTCCGAACTGCCGCAACAAAGTCTGAAATCGTCGCATCCGCGCCAAGAATTGGCTTGAGCCGAGCAAGAATCGCAGGCGTCGATACATACTGCTGAAGACATCCTCGATTGGAACACTCGCAAGGTAATCCCATGGGATCAATGCTGATGTGTCCCAGTTCCCCAGCACCCCCATGCGCACCTTGAACCAGAGTCGCACCGAGGATGTTCCCCATGGTAATTCCGTGTGAAAGATGGACATAGACCATGTTGCCGACCGGCTGATCCAACCGTTCAAACTCGACAAACGCTGCCAATCGCGCGGTATTCTCCAGGCGCACCGGAGCTTGAAGAAGGGAGCTCATCGCCTGAAGCGGATTGGTATCTTTCCACATCAACGAGGCCGAACCACCGACTACTTCGCCTGTGCGGACGTTGATTTGGGTATTGACTGCAACATGGCCCGCACACACCCTAGGCCCTCCGAGATCAGCGAGCATCGCGCGGATAGTCTTCTCGACATGAGCCAGACGCATCTTCCCGATTTCTCCTGGCTTTTCAGGATTTTCACGCGAGGCAACAATGCGTCCATCTACGGTGGCAATTGAGACAAGAGTGCGATCAATCCAAAAGACAACCGATACCAAAACCCCTAGTTTTTCAGTGAGCTTGACAGTCGACTTCAGTGGAGATTCCCCATCATCAGCCATATACCCTTCGGCGATAAGGTCTTGAACTACGTTTGTGACCGTTGTTCGAGATACCGAGAGAATGCGCGCGAGCGCAGCGCGATGCTGCGGGCCTTGACTCACAAGGGCAGCAATAGCTCGCTCTTTGTTGGTGCTCAGCACTTTCCTCTCCCATCACGTCTTGGCATACCGAAACAGCAATGTTACGATTCGTAACACTATAGTCGGTTGACCTTATCAAAGGGGATTAACGTGTCACCCTCAATAATCCCACACGACCGCGAATGCACACCAGCATTCGCATGGCGCGGGTTTATGCTCGATTCTTCCCGGACCTTCTGGCCCCCCGAGCTGGTCCACGAGATCCTCGCCCTGCTCTCCCGTTATGGTTTCAACCGTTTCCACTGGCATCTCACCGATGACGCGGGATGGCGAATCAACATTCCCGGCTACCCTGAGCTCACACGAGTAGGTGCGACCCTTCCGCGGGAGACTTTCGATTGGTACGACAATATCGATCCCGATAAACGCGCAGAGATGATCGCACGTGCTCCTCAAAATTCCACCCGCGGCTATTACACGGATGAGGATATCCGTGAGATCGTCGCCCACGCTTCCTTGGAAGGAATCGAGGTCGTCCCTGAAATTGACCTCCCCGGACACATGCACGCTGCAATCCGTTCCTATCCAAACCTCGGAGACCCGACACTTGCCTCACTGTCCCCCGAGAAGTGGAGTCACCGAAACGACCTGCTGTGGCCAAGCGAAGAAGCTTGGGACTTTATCGAAGCCACCCTCACGCACATCGCTTCGCTCTTCCCATCGCCAATCATCCACATTGGTGGTGATGAATGCCGTTTCGAAGCATGGGAAAACGACCAAGAACTCATGGACTCCCTCGCCACGCAAGGAATCCACTCTGGGCGAGAACTTCAAGCCCACATGACCCGACGCACGCTGGCACTCCTCCACAGCCTCGGCAAGAGAGCAGCAGGATGGGACGAACTGACGGAAATCGCTCCCTCCGAGGTTCTCGATGACACTCTCATCATCGCATGGCGCGGATTCGGCGAAGGTCCCCGCAGGGCGGCGCAATCTGGACAGCCCTGGGTCTATGGATGCTGTGACCAGCTCTATCTCAACCGCCTCGCCGGCCCGGCCCAAGAAGAGCCGGCTGCCATGTTCGGTGTCATCACTGAGGACCGCATCCTTACGGAGGTCATGGTGGAGGTGCGCAAAGCGCAAAATCCTCCGATTGGAATCCAAGCTGCGCTGTGGTGCGAATTCATCCCCACCCGCGAGCAGCTCTTCTACCAGCTCTTCCCCCGCTTACTCGCGGTCGCAGAAGTCGCCTGGCACGGCCTCGATGCACTCGATGACGCTCACATGCGCCAGAGGATCGATACGGAAATGGAATGGCTGGCCTCGCAAGGGGTGCGAGGCCGCAGCCGCAGTTAGGCGATCAGCTCCAGGGCCGCCTTCACTGCATCTTCAACGCTTCCCTCGCTGGGATAGACCAGCGAGGTATCCGCCATGATCCCAATGATGTTCGGGTACGACAGTGCTTCTTGAACGCGTTCACGAAGCGCGTCCACGCCCACGCTGAAGTCCACTCGCAAAACGATGGGAAGAGTGGTCGCATGGGCAAGACGCTTCACGTCCTCGCACAGCGGGAGCATGAGCCATGTCAGTCCCGAGGTTGTTCCCAGACCCGATGCGATCGCAGTCGCTAGGCAGATGGAATCCATATCGAGGTGAGTGCGGACGCGGCCGGATTCGTCGCGGCTTGAAATCACCGCTTCAAGCAGGGCAATTCGACCCGAGGCATTGAGCGCGCATACCCCGCGGGCGCAGCGAGACAGGGTATGGGACGAGCCCTCATCGCTGTAGTCCAAGCGGAGCAGCATCTTGCCGCCATCCAAGCGGGACTCGTGGATTCCTGCGATGTCGTAGCCGCTCATGACGTCATCCAATTCGAAGGACGAGTCAGCGAGGCCGCCTCGGTTCATGGAGCCGATGACGAACTTTTCCTTGAGCACTCCCGCGATCGTCAGGTCTTCGACAAGATCAGCTGCACCCACGCACCCCTTGACTCCTTCGATGGCGAAGGCCTGGCACAGACGGTCGAGCAGATCCCAGCGGTCTTCCAGTGCCCGAGCGTTGCCTCCCGCCGCCAAGTTTCCACGCGCGGGGTCGTCTGCAGCGATCATGAGGAATTTCGCGTTGGGGCGGATCCCCATTCCGCGGTCGCGCATCACGAAACCGATTTGTTCGGGGTGGTTGACCCTCATATCGATGATCTGGTTGATGTCAATACTCATCGTTCGTCTTCTTTCCGCACATCCGCGCAGGCATCCATGCGGGCGGGGACGTCGTCATCGTTAAAACCATAGATTGTTGTTGCGACCGCATCGACGCGGTCGCGGTCACAGTATCACCAAAATTCAGTGCACTAAAAATTTGCAGCGAGGCCGGGCGCCGCGTTCGTGCGGTCGCGCGTCCTTTCGCGTCCCTATTGGCGTTCCGATTTAGCCAGATTGTCGCTAATTGCCTGACCGATGCGTCCAAGAGTGTCGGCCTGAATCCACGTCGAATCCAGTCCAAAGCGAGAACCCATATGCTCACTGTTCTTTCGCAGGCCAAGGATTGCTTCCCACAGAGGGATGAGCTCCTCGTGGTAGGTGTGTCCGTGTCCGCCCGGAGCAGTCCCCGCAACGGGCATATCAACGAGAACCTGAATGTAGGTAGCTAGGCGCGTGTAGACCATCCGGGAACTCACGTCCCCGTCGACACGTTCAGAAATCCAGTCGGGCTTGTTCCACGCAAGCTGCGAATTCCACCAGACCACGGGATCGGAAGGGTGCTGTGCGTAGACGACTCTCGGGAAGTTCCATCGCCCGAGCTCGCGCCCATACACGTCCGCCCACAAGTTTTCCGGGACATTGACGAAGCGGACGTGGCGGCCGTTGGCGACAACGGGGGCAACCTGGGGGCTGCCTCGGTGACGCACCTGGGTGAGTTCGGCATGCATGGGGGTGAAGGCGGGGGTTCCGACCCACAGCGCACCGTCAGTCCGATTCAAAACATCGACGATCCCCGAAAAGACATGTTGCGAGGCGTAGGCACCCAAGGATTCCCCGCACACGAAGAGTGCGGGTCGCGACTCTTCAGGGAGTTCGTCAACCGCGCGGCGAATCGTCTCGAAAAGAATGACCGCGGCTTCCTCTGAGACGTCCAGATCTGTCAGGAAGTTAATCGAGGAGGGGACAAAGGAATACTGCATGGACGCCGTCGCACAGTTTCCCAAGGTGAGGTATTCCAAGGGTTGGACTTGCCATTCGTCAACCCATCCCGATCCGGTCGATGTTGCAATCAAAATAACTGCACGTTCAAATGCCCCGCTTCGGTGAAGTTCGCGTACTACTAGATCAGCTGCACTCTGGAGGCTTTGCCCTTCTGCTGGCATTCCCGCGTAGACGCGGATCGGTTCTTGGGCGGCGCATCCGGCGACGGCCTCGATATCTGCGCGACTGGGACCGCGCCCAAGGAACACGCGTCCCTGACCGCCGACAGACTCCCAGCTCGAGAAGGACGAAGGCGAACCCGAGCGTTCCTTGACTTGGGGCTGCACGATTCCCTTAGCGGTCCGATTGTTCATGCGACGCGCGTGACGGGTGAAGAAGTTAATGCCCAGCTTGATGATGACCTGCGAGGTCAATCCGTAAACGATGATGACGAGGAGTGCCAAAGTAATGGACAGTGCAACAACGTAGTGCAGCCATTGGTTGAAGAAAACGACAAGAGCGCGCCCAATCCACTGCAGTCCAGAAGCGATGGCAAGAAGGACAAGGGTGAGGACGAAAGCTCCGGCAGTGCCCAGAAGGTACTGGCCCAGGTTCTCGCCGGACATTCCAACCAGAACATCGGCTCGCCTACGTTCGCGATAGGAATGGATCAACCAGCGAATCAGCCACAGGTAGAAACCGAAGAAGAGAATGACTCTAAAAGCGAGCGCCACCGTGGGCGGAGCAGTGATCTGAACTCCCAATCGGGAGACAACAATCGCGTACAGGCGTTGAAGGGTCAGGCCGAGGATGTAACCAGCAGCTGTGAGAACACCGGAAGCTACCGCGTGCCACTGCCACGAGCGAGCAAGAAGAGAGGGAGAGACGGAGACTCCGTACATGACCAGCGCGCCGATCAGGCCGAGCAATGAAATATCGATGATGTCACCCCCCTCTTGTCCTACCTGTCTATTGTGCCCGATCTGCCGTCCATACAAGAGTGAAGTACGGCAGGATCACAGTGGAATGCGGCGCAAATCCCAGATGCTCATACAGGTACCAGCGCAGGTTTGTCTGCATCTTTTCCCTGCCCGCGGGGGTTGAACGCAAATAGGAGGAGCGCGTTGTCCCCAATTCAAGAATCTCCTCGGGAGCCGTTTCGTCTTCCCAGTCGAAACGTTCCAAGACCGGCTGCGACCACTGCGAACTCAAAAGGGGCGGCCGATCAGGACGATGAATATCTCCCGAGCGCATGATGCGTGTGAGCCTGTGTACCCAAGGAATCGTGACATCGAGCTGATTCCACACGATCATGAGCTTCCCGCCGGGGCGCACAATTCGGTGCATTTCTGTGCATGCGGCTTCCGCATCCATCCAATGCCACGATTGAGCGAAAACCGCGCGGTCAACGCTGGAGTCAGCAAGCCCCGTTGACTCCCCGTATGCGTCGAGAATTTCCAGATTCGCGTCCTCTCCCAGAAGCTGCCTCATCTGGTCGCGCATCGCTGGGGCAGGCTCGATGGCCGTGACCTTCACCCCGCGAGAAAGGAGTGCGGCGGTCAGTTTCCCCGTCCCCGCTCCCACGTCTGCAATCGTGAGTGTCGAGGCCTCGGCCCCTTCCACGATTTTCTCGACTGCCTCGCGCGGGTAGCTTGGGCGCACCGCTCCATAGGAGTCAGTCGCAAGACGGAAAGGATTGGTCACGAGTGAAGCCTAGTGGATGATGCCGTGTGATGCCCGAGCCTTGACTCGCTCGCCCACCGCGGGGACCCGGCTTCCGAAAGGAATCCTCACTATGCGCGGCTCGCCATCAGCCTCGTTTTCGAGGCGAGCGGGCACTTCGTAGTACCCGCGAGCGCGGCGAGATACCCCTCCGGTGATTTCAATCCAGATCTCATCCGCGTCTGCCCTCCCCTCGAGTTCGATGCTCGCAAAACCCAAGAAACGCGCGACTTCTGTATCTCCCGGGTTCGCCCACAGGGCCTCGGGAGTGTCGATACGGCGCAGGCGGCCCTGAATCATCACTCCGATTTGGTCGGCGACGGCGAAGGCTTCGTCCTGGTCGTGAGTGACGTAGATACTCGTAATTCCCTCGCCGGTAATGATTTCGCGCAACTCAACTGAGAGGCTTTCGCGCATGGTGCGGTCAAGCGCGGATAGTGGCTCGTCAAGAAGGAGAAGACGAGGCCGTGGCGCGAGTGCGCGGGCGAGGGCTACTCGCTGTGCCTGTCCTCCCGACAATGATTCAATGCTGCGCGACGCAAATCCCTCTAGACCAACGATCGCGAGGACTTCGGCGACTCTGCGCTCACGCTGATCACGTGGAAGATGACGCAGGCCGTAGGCGATATTTCCCTCAACATTTCGATGGGGAAAAAGCTGCCCATCTTGGAACATCAACCCGAAGCCGCGCTGATAAGTGGGTGTGTCAAGAACTGACTCACCTTCCCACCGGATATCCCCGTCGCTGGGTCGTTCAAGACCCGCAATTGCACGCAAGAGCGTGGATTTCCCACAACCACTGGGGCCAAGGAGCGCAGTAATCTGGCCAGGTTTTACATCGAAAGACACTTCATCGAGTGCGCGAAAAGACCCGTAATCGACACTGACTTTCCTGCACGTCAAGGCAACGTTTTCACTCATACCGTCTCTCCAATCTCAGCGGGACGCAGCCACTCCATGCACGTGATAAGCAGCGCACACACGAGCGCAAGCAGCACACACGAGGCCATTGCAACCCCTTGGTCCAGTGCGTCGGGGCGCGAAATTAATCGATAAACCACGACCGGGAGCGTCACCGAATCTCCCTTGGCCAGGAAGGAAGTCGCACCAAATTCACCCAGCGATGTCGCAGCCGCAAAACCTGCGGCGATGCCGACGCTACGAAGAAGCACGGGACCATCAATTGTCGCCAGAATGCGCGCATCACTTGCGCCGAGGCTTGCCGCGGCCTCACGCAAACGCGGGTTAATGGCACGCAGCGGGGGTGCGATCAAACGAACAACTAAGGGAAGCGCAACCACTGCTTGCGCACAGGGAACGAGAATCCACGAGCTCCGTAGGTCCAGAGGCGGACGATTCATGGTGATGAGAAAGCCAAAACCCACCGTGACTGCAGAAACTCCCAGGGGAAGCATGAAGGCGCTCTCGACCAGAGAAAGAGCCACGCGCCCCGCTCGCGAACGCGGATGGCGAGTCACAAGAAGAACGACGCAAACACCCACGCTCAAAGCAATCATCATCGCAACCAGAGCGACAAGAAGTGAGTGTCCCAGCGCTTGGAGGGGGGAAACGCGCAGTGCGGGAGTGAAGGAGGAATCGGCTAACTTGAGGTAGTGCTCCAAGGTGAAGCGGCCTCGTTGATGGAGGGAACGCCACACAAGCGCAGCAAGGGGAAGCACGACCAGTACGAGGATTACCGCCGCACTCACCACAAGTGTCCACACATCGCCTCGGCGGACGCGATGCCCCGCTTGTGAAGACCTTAAGGCGACTGCTCGAGTACCGCGGCGGCGCGCGGCCTCGGCGACAATCAGGGACAGCGCGATCACGACAAGTTGAACGATCGATAAGACCGAGGCGCTACGCAGATCCAGGTACTGGGTCGTGAGCATGTAGATCTCGGACTCGACGGTCGTGAGCTTTGAACCGCCCAAAATCAGCACGATTCCAAAGGAAGTCGCGCAATACAAGAAAACCAACGAGGCTGCCGAGGCGATCGCGGGGAGCAGAGTCGGGAAAGTAACGGTGGTGAATACTCGCAGGGGGCGCGCCCCGAGGCAGGCGGCGACCTGTGCGCGGCGGCCATCGATTTGCGCCCAAAAACTACCGACATTGCGAACGACCAGCGAGTAATTGAAGAAGACCATGGCCGCGATGACCGCTGTCGGCGTCCCATCGAGGCTCAGGAAGCCCAACCAGCCTTGGGGAGCGAGGAGAGAACGGAAGGCAACACCAACAACGACCGTTGGGAGAACGAAGGGAACGGAGATGAGCGCACGTAGAGAGCGCTGACCGGGGAAGCGACAGCAGTAGAGCGCGTAGGCGCCGGGTAGGCCCACAAGCAGTGAAACACAGGTGCCCAGGAGAGCCATCCAGAGGGTGCGAGCAATGACATGCCACGTGCGCGGCGCGGAAAGCACTTCGCCGAGCCCCGAGAGGTCAAGCCCTCCACCGGGCGCTACGAAACCCTTCGCGATGAGCGTCGCCGCGGGCCACGCGAAAAACAGCGTGAGAAAAGCCAGGGGGACGCCCAGGCCAACGGCCCCGGCGCCCACCCTCGCTACACGCTGTCGCAGGTCTTTCACCCAAGAACCGTTTCTTGCCAGGTCTTGAGCCAGTTTGCAGAGTTCTTCTGAATCTCTTGGGGATCAACACGTGCGGGGTTTTCAGCCAGGGGGCCGAACTTCTCCAGTGCCTCGGGAGCCTTCCCCGCATAGGGGTGCATGTAGGTTGCTTTGGAGATCGCGCTCTGCACCTCGTCGGAGAGGAGGAATTCGATGAACTTCTTCGCGCCCTCCGCGTTCTTTGCGCCAGCGAGGACACCGGCATATTCGATCTGACGGAAGCAAGTGTCGGTAATGACACCGGTCGAAGACTCAGTTCCCGCATCGTTGACCGCGTAAGCGGGAGAAGAACCGTAAGACACCATCATCGGATAGCTGCCCTTGCCTTCACCCGCACTGTAGTCAACGTTAAAGGCCTGAGACCAGCCTTCGGTGATCTTCACGCCGTTGTCCTTGAGGGACTTCCAGTAGTTCGCGTAGCCATCGGGACCGTACTTGGCAATGGTGGCCAGCATGAAGGCCATTCCGGGGGTCGACGAGGCCGGATTCATGGCGACGAGCATGTTCTTGTATTCGGGCTTCGCCAGATCCTCAAAGCTTGCGGGAGGAGTGAGCTGGTGTTCCTTAAACCAGGTCTTGTCGTAGTTGACGCACACGTCACCGCGATCGATGGGAACCAATCCCGGTTCTCCCGCAAAGTTATCTGCAGAGTTGGGCGAGGTGATCGATGCGTCCGCAATGACGCCTTGCCCGACAATGCGCGTCGATACCGTATTGTCGAGGCCGAATACCGCGTCTCCCAGCGGGGCATCCTTCGTGAGGACGAGTTGGTTGGCTAGCTCGCCGCCATTGCCAATCGCTTGGATCTTGACGGTGATTCCGGTCTGTTCGCGGAACTTGTCGAGGAGTTCTTGCGGGAAATCGAATGAATCGTAGGCAAGAACCGTGACCGTTTGTTCACCGCTTGACGAGGCCGCGCTTCCTTGGCTTGTCGAAGAGTCCTTTGCGCTTGATGAGCACGCTGCAACAGAAGTGGCTCCAATGAATAGAATCGCGCTTGACGCGATGAAACGAGCGCGACGGTGCGCCGAAAAAGTAGACATTGTTTCCTCCGCTCAGGTGGGAGGGCTGAACCGCCTCGGGATGAGGGCAGTCCGGAGATTGCGACTTCCTACGCCGGCATAATCCGGATCAGGTGTAAGGGTCTGCATTCGCACTCTCAGCCCGCTGTGGGCTCCCCTGTCTTACCCGGTCAGCATAGCGCATCGCGACGAGGTAGCGCCTAGAGATTACGCAGCTCCAGCTGGAAAGACGCCACTGTCACACGGGAAGCGGCGCAGCGAGGTCACGCGGAAAGCGAAGCACGGCCTCGGCGATCAAGAGCGCGATGACGACGTACAACACCGACCACGGTAATAATGACCATCCACGCCGCCGACATCAGCAAGCCCTTCAAGCTCTCAGCTTCCAGAGCTAGGACCACGACCATGAGGGCGATAAAGATGATGAACAGCCAAGCGGAGAAGACGCCACCGGGCAGTTTAAAAGCGGAGTTCTGGTGCTTTTCGGGGTACTTGCGCACGTAGAACAGGTAGGCGATAACAACTAAAACCCACACGACCATGAAAAGGGTCGCTGACATCGCGGTCACGACGGTGAAAACGCTCAGGATTGAGTCACCGAAAGCCAGAAGAATCGCGGCCGAGAGCAAGAAAACACAGGAGAGGAACAGGGCGTTCTGCGGGACGTGACGCTTAGAGAGCCGACTTAAGAAGGGAGCTGCATCGCCTTGAAGCGAGAGGGAGAAGAGCATCCTCGAGGTGGAGTAGATTCCCGAATTTGCCGAAGAAGCAGCAGAGGTCAGGACTACAAGGTTCACCAGCGATGCCGCCATTCCCAGGCCAGTCAAGGAAAACATCGTGACGAAAGGCGACTGGGTTTTATCAATCTGATCCCACGGGGTCACCATCATGATGACGGCCAATGAGCAAATGTAGAACAGGACCACTCGGACAGGGATCGAGTTGATGGCCTTGGGGAGAGTCGTGTCGGGATCAGCGGTTTCGGCGACCGTGGTGCCCACAAGCTCGATCCCGACGAAAGCGAAGATCGCGATTTGGAAGCCTCCCAGGAAACCGGTAAATCCCGTTGGGAAAAGTCCCCCGTGGCTCCACAGGTTCGATACTGCGGCGGTCGTGCCATTGGAGTCTTGCATGCCGATGCCAACCATAATGACCCCGACCACGATCAGGGCAATGATCGCAACGATCTTGATCATGGCAAACCAGAATTCGGTTTCACCAAAGGCCTTAACTGTCATTGCGTTGAGGGCGAAAAGCAGGAGGGCGGTCGCGACGACGGGGATCCAGGAGGGCAGATCAGGCCACCAGAAATGGACATAACCGGTAATTGCGACGACATCTGCAATACCGGTGACAACCCAGCACAACCAGTAGGTCCAGCCCATGACAAAGCCCATTGAGGGGCCAAGGAAGTGGCGGATGATATCGGCGAAGGTCCCGTATTGGCGGTCCGAGAGAAGGATCTCGCCCATAGCGCGCATGAACAAGAACAGGGCACTACCGATGATGAGGTACACCAAGAGAATCGAGGGACCCGCTGTCGCAATGGTCTTTCCGGAGCCCATAAAAAGACCGGTGCCAATTGCGCCGCCAATAGCGATGAGCTGAATATGGCGGTTCGTTAGATTGCGCTGAAGCTCGCGGCCCGAGGCGTCGCCGAAGCTCTGCTCATCGTGTTCGCTGGTGCTCATGTTGGTCCGTTCTCCTAGCTGAGCTTTACACGCTAGCACGCGCTGCGCCTGATCGATAGAAGAAAAAAACAGATCCTAGCGAAAAATGAGCAAGCGTCACTTGCCAGTGCAGACCTAGCAGGTGCTAAGGAGAATTCAGCGCGTCTCGAGGTAGTCCTTCGCGCTATCAACGGCCTGATCCCACAGACCGGCCTCATTTTCCCAAAGCTGATAGGCCTCGTCTTCGTCATCACTGAGGGCAGAGATTCCGAATTCTTCAACGTGAAGTGCGACCTTACCCTTTTCTTCGGATAAAGAAACCTCAACGGTGGTCAGGGATTCCTCGGGGAACTCGTCACTAGCCAGCGGGTACCAGCGGAAGGTCACAACGTCCATGGGGTCTTCGTCAACCTTCTCGACGAGCCACGTCCCGGCTTCTGGATCGGTGATGTGGTACACGCCGTTATCGTCGCGTTCAACCTCATGGTCACCCAGAGGACCATCGTTAATCCACCAGCCCGGTTCGGAAACCAGAGCCCATGCATTTTCGATGGTGGTGTCAACGAGCACCTCAGCTTCAACGCTGTCCGTGTTCTGGCCTGGGGTTTCTGATTCGTCATCGCCGAAGAAGTCCATAGCTCAACGTTAGCGAGCCGCGGCCCAACTGCCAAGATCTAGGAACATTTTGCGGAGGTAATAAGTCAGCTCCAGAGCCGGAACCACATTAGGAGTCGGCGCCACACTGAATATCGGCGGCGGGAACGACGTTTCGCAGGAAGTATGCTTCGACGGCTGTCGCCACGCACTTGCTGCCACTCTTTGAGTAAGCGGTGTGGTTCCATCCATCCCACGTCACCAATACGCCCGAGGACAGTTCCTTCGCCAGGTTCTGTGACATGACGTAGGGCGTTGCAGGATCGTGAGTCGTTCCAACGACCATGATGGGAGGTGCGCCTTGCGCACTAATCGGCTGTCGTTTCGCGTGCGAGGTGGGCCATCCCTCAAGACCGGCTGAGGTGAAACCAGCTTCTTCACCAAAGACCAGTAATTCGCTCTTGAGGGTTTCGTAGCCTTTTGTCCACTGATCCGCGTTTCCGACAGGCGAGTAGTCCAGCGAGTTGATCGCAACAATCGCATCCATCGAGTTCGAGGCGTATGAGCCGTCCTTGTTGCGTTCATTGAGGAGATCCGCCACGTAGAGCAGCATGGAGCCGTCGTTCGAATTGAGGGCCGAGGTCATGGCCTGCGTCAAAATTGAGTAGGTCTCAGTCGAGTACAGCAGTCCGATAACGGCGCTCATTGCCAGATTGCGCGTCAGAGGACGATTCGCATCTGAGGTCTCAAGCGGTGAATTCTCCAAGCTATCGAAGAAGGCCTTCATCTTTCGCATTCCCGCGTCTGCATCACCAGTGAGCGGGCAATTACGCCCGGCCTGGCAGTCTTCGACCCAGTGACGGAGAGAGGCCTCGAAACCACGCATCTGCATAGCAGCAAGGTCATCGCCTTGTACCGCAGGATCAACCGCTCCATCAAGGACCATGCGTCCAACGTTGGTTGGGAAAAGTCCCGCGTAGGTTGCACCGAGGAATGTTCCATAGGAGTAACCCAGGTAGTTGAACTTGTCTTGGCCCAGCAGCGCGCGGACCATGTCAAAGTCCTTCGCTGCATTGACCGTGTCAACATGCTTATACAGGTTCCCGCTCAGGTCCTGGCATCCCTTGGCAAGGTCAGCAGAATCTTTCTTTGCCTGTTCAATAAGTTGAGCGGGAGTAGCGTTCGGGTCTTTATCACTGCCTGTACCAGCTGCCTGCTTATCGCGATCTTCGTCGCTCATGCAGCGAACGGGAGTAGACGCACCGACCCCTCGGGGGTCCAGAGCGACAATGTCGAATGCCCCAACAAGCCCATTCCCTAAGGAGCTGTTGACTTGTGAGGTAATCGAGGACACGGCTGCTCCGCCGGGACCACCGAGGTTGAAGAAAAGAGCTTTGCCTTCGCTCTGATCGGCGCGGTGGATTGCCAAGGCAAGAGTGATTTGATTCCCGTCGAGGTTTTCCCAGTCCAAAGGTGCGGTCAGCGACGCGCACTGATACTTGTCAATGTCACGCGGTGCAGAAACACCGTTGCTGGTGATTTCCGAAACCTCACACTGTCGCCAATTGAGGGGCTGAGAATAGAACTGATCCTTCGTCGGCTTCCCAGGAAGAGGATCCGCGCTGTGTGCAACCGTCACCTTGTTCTGATTGTTCGGGCTGACGGCAGCAGCAGCCTCTGCAAAGCTATCGATCGAGCCCTTCAAGTAGTACGCAACTCCGAAATTCGATGCGAGCGCAAGCACCACGAGGACGGCGACAATCAAGCGAGAGCGTGAGTTCATGCCCCTACCCTATTAGATGTTTAGACCTGCGGTCGAAGCGAGAGCGTCATCGCTTCTAAAATCAGAGGGACTGACATGTTTGTTGTCAGCCGCTTTCGAGCATCCTCGATCGCCTGGACTCTCTTCATGGTCTGCTGCGGCGTTGAGCGCGTGGCGAGTTCTTCAATGAGGTCCACGCAGTCATCGTTAATAGGTTCTTGATCGCTTCCCAGCTGACGCATGAGGACATCACGATAAATCCCAAGGAGATCAACAAGCGCGCGATCGAGCGCGTCCTGAATTGCGCGCTTCGAGCGCCGTTTCTGTTCTTCTTCGAGCTCGCGAATGCGTGCGCGCTGATGCGAGGCCGGGGTCTGGCCTTCTTCCATTCCGAGCTGACGCATGAGTTCAGCTTTTTCGCGGGCATTGCGTTCTTCAGATTGGGATTCTGCCTGAGCCTTCGCAATGGAATGCAGGTCTTCGGCTGCAAAAACAGCTTCGCCGACGGAACGCACCTGTGCCGGGGCAGTAATGATTGACCGGCGGCGTTGACGCATCTGTGGGTCTTTGGCCAGCGCGCGAGCCAAGCCGATATGCGATTGGGCTGCACGGGCAGCAGAAAGGGCATCCGCGGGTTCAACCCCGTCACGACGAACAAGGAGATCGGCGACTGCGTGCGGATCTGGGATTCGCAACCCCAAGTGGCGGCATCGTGAACGAATTGTTGTAATCATGTCTTCCGCACTGGGCGCACACAGCAGCCACACGGTGCGTTCGGGAGGTTCCTCAACTGCCTTGAGAAGAACATTCGCGGTGCGTTCCATCATGCGGTCCGCATCTTCAATGACGATGACTCGCCAGCGCCCCTGCGAAGGAGCGGTCTGCGCACGCACGACGATTTGTCGCACTTCATCGATACGAATCTGGGTCGATTCGGTGCTGAGGATTGTCACGTCCCCATTTGTCCGAGCCAGAGTTGTGACGCATCCCGGGCACTGTCCACACCCTGGGACATCCCCCGTGCACTGCAAGGAGGCTGCAAAAGCCATGGCAGCAACGGATCGACCTGAGCCGGGAGGTCCGGTGATGAGCCACGCATGGGTCATGGAGCGCGCTGCATCATCAATGGCAATTCCTTGGGACGCGCGGTCGACAATTGCTCGGGCAGCGTCAGCAGCCTGTCGCAATACTGCCAGGGCATGTTCCTGGCCAACCACTTCGTCCCAGACACTCACAGGAGAATGCCGTCCTCATCCAATAGGGCCCAGAGCGTGGCCTGAGATTCAACGGGCTTGGCATTTTCGGCGGGTTCTTCGGGCAATCCCTGGAATGCTGCATCAACGCGTTCTTTAAGGACTCCACGAATTTCGCTGAAAACCTGATCTTCAGTTCCCACACCATCGATGACGACGATGCGGTCTGCTTCAGAATCCGCAAGCGCTAAGTACTGGTGACGAACGCGCTCATGGAATTCCATGGATTCGCGTTCCATTCGGTCCGGTTCACCACCGCGACGTCGGGCGGCAACTTCTGGCGGAACATCAATAAGCAGCGTGAGGTTCGGGAGCAGACTTTCCGTTGCCCACATGGACAGGCTACGGATTTCATCGACGCCTAGGCTTCGCGCGGCACCCTGATATGCCAGAGATGAGTCAATGTAGCGATCAGCAAGCACAATTTCGCCGCGCTCCAGCGCCGGACGAATCAATGTCGCGACATGATAGGCGCGATCAGCGGCATACAGCAGCGCTTCGGTGCGAGGGTCAACGTCGTCTGGTCCGTTCTGCACCAATTGACGCAAAGTTGTTCCCAGTTCCGTTCCACCGGGTTCACGCGTCACAACGACTTGCTGACCGCGTTCTTCAAACCAGCGTCGTACCCGGTCAATCTGGGTACTTTTGCCGGTTCCATCTCCCCCTTCGAAGGTGATGAAGAGTCCGCGCCCCGCCTGTGCACCACTACCCATTGATCTCATGTCTCTATCTTGACAGTGCCCACCGGCATTTGCGTCCATTTTGGACCGGTGGGCGAAAGAATATTTACTTCTTTGCCGAAGCCTTCTTCGTTGTACGTCGAGTTGTTGTCTTCTTCGCAGTCGTCTTACGGGTGCGCTTGGGAGCCGGGCCCTTCGCGCGCTTGTCTGCAAGCAGCTCATACGCGCGTTCAGCGGTCAGATCCTCGACGGTTTCAGCGCGAGGAACTGTCACATTAGTTTCACCATCGGTGATGTAGGGCCCGAAACGGCCGTCCTTGACGGTGACCTTCTTGCCCGACACCGGGTCCTCGCCAAACTCACGCAGCGGCGGCTTGGCAGCCCCGCGGCCTCGTTGCTTGGGCTGAGAGTAAATCTCCAATGCCTCATCCAAGGTGATCGTCAAAAGCTGATCCTCACTGGGAAGGGTCCGCGAATCGCTGCCCTTCTTCAGGTACGGGCCGTAGCGACCGTTTTGCGCGGTGATCACCTCGCCGTCAGAGGGATCAACACCAACCTCGCGCGGAAGCGACAGCAGCGCAAGCGCGTCCTCCAGCGTGATGGTCGCCAGATCCATCGACTTGAACAACGAGGCCGTGCGCGGTTTTGCCGCAGCCTTCTTACGCGTCTTCTTCGCGGGCTTCCCGTCTTCAGAAGCTTCCGCTTCCTCAGTTTCTTCGGGCAGAATTTCCGTCACGTAGGGACCGTAGCGGCCGTTCTTTGCAACCAGCATGTGCCCGCTTGCGGGATCGATTCCCAGCTCGCGTCCGTCATCTGCAGCAAGCGCGAAGAGTTCCGTGATCTTCTCTTCGGTCAACTCATCGGGAGCGACCTCGGGCGGCACATTTGCGCGCGTCCCATCAGACTTTTCCAAGTAGGGTCCGTAACGACCCACTCGCAAGGTGACGCCGTTTCCCATGTCAATGGAGTTCACCGCACGGGCATCGATATCGTCTCCCAGGGATTCAACCTGGAACTTCAGGCCGTCAGCGTCGCCCTTACCGTCTGCACCGAAGTAGAAGGTGCTCAAGAACTCGTGGCGATCCTCGCTTCCCGCAGCGATCTGATCCAGATCGTTTTCCATCGATGCCGTGAAGTCGTAGTCGACCAGGTTCGACAGATTCTCTTCCATCAGTCGCGTGACCGAGAAGGCCAGCCAAGTCGGAACCAAGTACTGGCCTCGGTGAGTGACGTAGCCGCGATCGCCAATGGTTTGAATCGTTGCCGCATAGGTCGAGGGGCGACCAATTCCAAGCTCTTCCATGGTCTTCACCAAGGTTGCTTCGGTGTAGCGTCCCGGGGGCTGAGTCTGGTGTCCCTGCGCCTGCGCTTCTTCAAGCAGCGCGACTTCCCCTTCGCTCACCTGTGGGAGGGTCTTCTCAGCATCGGTCGTTTCCGCGTCGTAGCGTCCCTTGTCCTGGCCTTCTTGGTAGGCCAGCCTGAAGCCGGGGGAAGTAATAACAGTTCCCGAGGCGCTGGAGAGTACTGCGTGAGGCTGACCTTCGACCTCGACATCGGTACGCACGCGGATGGTTGCGGTAAAGCCAAGGGCATCCGCCATCTGCGAAGCGACGGTTCGCTTCCAGATCAAGTCATACAGTGCAAGCTGCTGACGATTCAAAACCGAGGCAACTTGCGCGGGGGTACGGAAGTGGTCCCCGGCAGGGCGAATGGCCTCGTGAGCTTCTTGCGCACCCTTAGAGGTGGTGCCGTAGATACGCGGCTTCTCAGCCACGGCCTCGGCCCCATAAAGTTCCGTAGCTTGCTGGCGAGCAGCCTTGATGGCCTGCGAAGACAGGGCCGTAGAGTCAGTACGCATGTAGGTGATGAAACCCGACTCGTACAGGGACTGAGCGGTCCGCATCGTCGAGGAAGCGTTCCAGTGGAGCTTGCGGGACGCTTCCTGCTGCAGCGTCGACGTCGTGAAAGGCGCTGCCGGGCGGCGGCGGTAGGGCTTCTGCTGAACAGAATCGATGGCAGAATCACGCGCGGCCTCGAGCGCTGCGGCGAAGAGCGGCGCGGAATGGGCATCCAGGTGGAAGGCCTCGTTCTTTGTGGCCTTCGCGGAAAGTCGACCGTTTTCATCGAAATCGGAACCGGTTGCAACGGGACGATCATCGATGTGCGAAACCTTTGCGCCGAAAGACTGACCCGAGGCGGCAAACTGGGTATCGATCGACCAGTACTCTGCACTCACATGCGACATGCGGTCGCGCTCGCGATCAACAACCAAGCGCGTTGCGACCGACTGAACGCGGCCCGCGGACAGGGAGGGACGAATCTTGCGCCAGAGCAGCGGCGAGACCTCGTAACCGTAAAGACGGTCAAGGATTCGACGAGTTTCTTGGGCATCGACAAGGTCTGTGTCGAGCTCGCGAGTATTTTCCAGCGCGCGTTGGATCGCTTCCTTCGTGATTTCGTGGAAGACCATGCGACGCACGGGAACCTTGGGCTTGAGGACTTGGAGAAGGTGCCAAGCGATAGCCTCACCTTCACGGTCCTCATCAGTTGCCAGGAAGAGTTCGTCTGACTCTTTCAGGAGCTTCTTGAGCTCGGTGACCTTTTTCTTCTTGTCGGGATTGACAACGTAATAAGGGGTGAAGCCGTCCTCGACATCGACGGCGAAGCGCCCGTAGGGGCCCTTCTTCATGTCGGCGGGCAGCTCCGAGGGCTGTGGCAGGTCGCGAATGTGACCGATCGAGGCGGTCACATGGTAGTCGGGTCCCAAGTATCCTTCGATCGTCGCCGCCTTGGCGGGAGACTCCACGATCACCAGCTTGGTCGCTGCCATTGTTTGTCCCTTCCGTTGCTACCTCGTATTTGTAGCACTCTTTGCTGGTCCTCCGATGGCGAGCGCCGGCGGAGTACCACTGGGTAGGACCTTACCGCGTTACGGGGCTTTCCGGGAACCGATGCGCTTTTCCGCGCGTCTTTTGTGGATAATTTTCGACCCCCGAGAGACGGTCTGTGAGTAGCTTTGGACAGCGTCGATTTGCACGCGAGTGTTTTGCCCACCTCGTCCGTGTCGTACACAATACCTCTCATGCTCGATCAGTTCTTCTCCGTGGTCCCCATGCCAGTGTTCATCATTGTCGTGCTGGTGGGATTTCATTTCCTGAAGAAGACCTTCATGCGCCGCCGCGGGCAAAAACTCGGTGTCACGTCATCTCCTTCTTCAGACATCACGCCGGGAACGCTCGCGAAAGTGGATACCGCCGAGTGGAAACAACTCAACGAGCACCACACACCAAAGGTGATCGGATCGATTGCGTCTCTATCCACAAGCGTCGATGCACAACCTACTCGTCCTGGGAAGAGTCGCCCCTCTGGGAGCGCGAATTGGATAATGAGACGCACAAGCGGATTCAGATGCGTAGCTGACTTCATCTTCTCCATAAAGAGGTATACCTATGATCGAAAACTTGCTCTCCAAGTTCTCCTACGACATGTGGGTGGCGCTGGCCATACTTGCTGGACTTCTCGCGTGGGCTTTCGCCAAGGGACGTAAAGACCCGCGCTCGAAAAAAGCTCCCACATCTCGCGAGCAACGTGGAACTACACAAAGGCCCAGTGGCGAGAGTCCGCACGAGGAAACCGACTCTTCGCCGAAAAAGAAGCCGCGCGCAATACAGAAGGGTTCGGCAGACGAGTTCACCTCTGCCAAGCAGGACATCGTCGCGTCAAGAGAGCCCAGCGACCCCTTCAGGCCGCGCATTAAAGGTCCTCACTCAGATCTTTCATCCAGCGTCGAGGCTCAGCTCCTCGCCCCCGGAATGGTCTATGCGCTGGCCTACGGGGACTATCTCAATAGTTTTGGTTTATCGGATTCTCGAGGCATAACCAAAATGCTGAAGCGAGATTGGGATATTACAGATCGCTCAACTCTTCTGCGGCAGATCTACAGCATGTTGCGAGATGGGCACCGTTCCTACTACAACGACCTTCGCAAGAAAGCTCTCGATCTTGCTGCCTCACAGACCCGTGTTAATCCGGGTTTCCCAAAAAGTCGATGGCGTGAACTTTCCCGCTTCATCAATGATGAACGTGGATTGCAAACGACCAATTTCACCGCGTGGGATCTTATGCGAGCAGCAAACCTCACGCGCGCCGGTGAGGGGCTTGGGTGGATGACCCGCGACGAAGCCGAGGACACTTTGGCCCTGATTAATCATGGTCTGCGCACAACTTACTCGTCGTGGGAAGAAGCCTGTGATGCCTTCATCGTTACTCGCTGGTTGTGGTTGAATGAAGAGGGCGAGGCCATGGAGGCCTCCGATCTTCATGACCAACGCCGGCGAGAGGCTTTGGTGGGACCAAACGGCGTCTGGAACAAGATTCCGTGGGATGGAACCTACCCTTCCCCTCGTTATCTCCTACTTGATGCGTCTGATGAGAATTTCCAGCTCAATCCCATGTCGCGATTCGAATGGGAAGATGCACCCAGGTGGGAGCGCGAGCTTGACGATGAATCGCACAAGCGAATACAGGAACGCAAAGAACGTTGACTGAGGAAATGGGTCACTCACATAGTTGTGTCCCCCTGCGCGTAGTGCAGGGGGACACGGCTTTACAGCAATGCACTGCCCAGGCGGCAGATGTTATCGATGTAGTGCTTGTACCAGGGAAGCGCTTCCCACTCGTCGATGGTGAGCAAACGAGATCTCGCAATGATGCGCTGATCGTTTTCCAGGAGAAGATCGACAAGGTGCGAGTCTTGGGCAAGCAGCATGACTTCGTAGTTCAAGCCAAAGGAACGGTAATCCATGTTGGATGATCCGATTGCTGCAAGTTCGCCATCAACCACGACGTACTTTGAGTGCAGCATATTGGGCAGAGCGTAGAGGTGAACCTTTACCCCGGCTTTCAAGAGAAAACCGTAGTAGCTGCGCTGTGCGTGCCCCACTAGGAACTGATCGAATTGCTCGGAAACATAGAGATGGACGTCAACCCCCGACATCGCTGCGCCAGTCAATGCCGCTAGGAGTGGTTCATCCGGAATGAAGTACGGGCTGGCAATAGATACATGCGTATGCGCCTGCGAGATCATTGAAACGAACATCCGCAGGTTGGGCTCTGTCGGGTAGGCCGGCCCTGAGGGGATGATCTGCATCGGTTTGCCCGAGCTTGGCACTGCTTGGTCAAGGTTAAGATCGTCGACCCTTAGTTCTTCGCCCGAGGCGTAGTACCAGTCCGCCGCGAACACTGCCTCCATCTGGCAAACAATTTCGCCACGTACTTCAACCGAAGTGTCGTGGTATTCAATCCCTGCTTTTTGATAGGCGGGAGTGTCATAGTCCGCGGCCACCATATTGTGCGAACCGATGAAGCCGAATTCACCGTCAATCAGCAGAAGTTTGCGGTGGTTACGCAGGTCTGGCCGTCGAATTTCCCCCTTGAACAGGTTGAAGGGAAGCATGATGTGCCATTGGATACCGGATTCGTCCAAGACTCGGCAAAAGTCGCGCCACCCTGGAATCGTTCGCACACCATGATGGTCCACCAGCAATCGCACGGTCACCCCGCGAGCACAGGCACGAACCAGTGCTTTGTAGAGCGGATCAGTGGATTGATCCCAGGAAGTTTGGAAGTACAGGACATTGACGTGGTGTTGCGCCCGATCAACCTCACGGGCCATCGCCTTGAAGGTCTCGTCGGTGTCATTAAAAAGTTGAACCACTTCTCCGCTGCTAACAGGGAAGGAAGTCTGCTTCCTATTGAGCTGCATTAACGAGGCCGTTCGCTCAGGCAGAGCGCTGCTGCCTTCGTCAATTTCTGCGGATCCTTCGGGGTTTCCGCCACTGTGAGCTTTGTGAGAAGCCGCGCCCAGAATGCGCTTAACCAATTGATGCGCCTTTGGATCAGAGCGCAGAGACTTTCCCATTGCCCACCAAGATCCGAAGATCAGATAGAGGGGAACGCCAACAACTGGCCATAAGAAGATGAGCAAAAGCCACGCGGTTGACGTGGATGCGCGCCTCCGCTTCGGGACTACGCCCAACGCAATCAGCCGGATCACTAGTTCAAATGTGCCGACAAGGAACCACACCCACAGAGGCGGCTGATGCGTCAAAGGCGCGGGGAGAGGCATCGCAGTTACTCCTCATCCGATTCGAGTCGAAGGAATCCCCAACGAATTAAGGTGCGCACCTGCGGGAAAAGTTCGTCCTGAAGCTGCCGGGAATCGCATTCCAATAGGGCTGCAAGAGCCCCGCAGATCTGCCCCACGCTGAGCTCGCCATCTGATGCGCCGACTAGAGCACTTAGAGCAGTGGTCGAGGCAACCGATTGTCCAAGCCCGCCACCTTGGTGAAGAACCAAAGCGGAAGGATCTTGCGCTCCGGGCAGGAAATGTCGTTCTTCCGTCACATCGGACGCAAAGAACAGGTGAAGATCACTGAGATCATCGGGAAGCCGCAAGGATGCAAGCGCACGCTGGACATCTTCGCCGGATGGGGACTCTCCCCCTTCGAGTTCATCGCATTCACACACGCCCGGGCGCGGCGTATCGAGCTTTCGCAGGGCGACCATGCCCATGCCAATTTCGACGACTCCTGCCTGAACGAAGTCTTCAAGCCACTGGGCGTATTCGCGTTCGTAGTCTTCGCGCTGGTGCAATTGCTGACCGGAGTCACGAAGCCACATTTCAACGTAGTGAGCGGGATCAAGCCTGTCGCGCTGCACAATCCATGCGTCAACGGGAAGGTCTTCAACCCACGAGCACACGACACTCTCCCAGTCGTCAGGGTGCCCAAAGCGTCCGGGAATCTCCCAATTCGCAAGGAGTTGCACAACACCGCCGGGCTTGAGGTACTTCGGGCTTTCCCGGATCACCGTGCGCACCAGATGATCGCGACTCATTCCGCCGTCGCGGTATTCCAAGACCCCTGAGCTTCGAAGCGAGTCTGGGGTGATCACAAAGGGCGGGTTCGAGGCAATCAGATCGAATTCTTCGCCTTCGACCGGTTCAAAAAGGGACCCTTGACGAACATCCAATTCGACACCGTTAAGCGCGGCGTTGAAGCGCGTGATCTCACAGGCTCGCACCGACAGGTCGGTTGCGACAACGCGAGTAGCGTGTGTGGCCAAATACAAGGCTTGGATTCCGCATCCACACCCCAGGTCCAAGGCAGATTCGACAGGAGTTCGAAGCGTGGCCTTCAAGAGCGAGGTCGTTGCCCCGCCGATTCCCAGAACGTGATCTGGGCGAATGGGTTCACCTGTCACATCTTCACCCAGGTCCGACAGGATCCACCAGTTTTTGAGGCCGCCATGAAGCTGTGCCGCGTGAGGACGCAGGTCGTAATTTGCTTTGAAAAGTTGCTGGCCGGAAGGCGATTCCGCATCGAGTGCAGGAAAAATCAATCCCAAGTCGACCGCACCGTGGACCCCAAGAGTGGGCAGAGCCTGCGCAAGAACATCCCCACTTTCCGCGCAGCCCAAGACAAAGAAGCGCGTCAACACCGCAGCTGGGGAATCTTTCCGCTGAAGTTCGCGAAGCGCCGGAACCCTTTGATTACGCATGAGCGCAGCACGTGCCGTCGGGCTAATCATGGTTTCCATCGCGTCAACGCTCCACCCGGCACTACCCAGGTCTGCGGCCAAGCGCGCGATCAACTCCGGTTCCAAACCCGGCGTCGGACTGGGAAGAGTGTCAATCAGTGATTCAGTCATAGCATTACTTTCTCACGCCTGACCTGCATCTGCGTCGACTTATTCACGCAAGTTCTCAGGCACATATTCCCACGAGCTCCCCCACCGCGCAGGACGTCCCGCTCGCCCATTAGAATGCCTGTGTCCCCAAGGAAAAGGATGAGTGGATGTCTGGCGGACTAGTAGCGCTTTTGGACGATATTGCGACTCTGGCAAAAGCAACGGCTTCGTCTATTGATGACGTTGCATCAAGCGCGGTGAAGGTATCGGCCAAAGCGGTTGGCGTCGTGATCGACGACACTGCCGTCACTCCACAGTACGTCTCCGGACTGTCCCCCAAGCGCGAGCTGCCGATTATCGGGAAAATCGCCAAGGCCTCGTTAATCAACAAACTGGTCGTTATTCTGCCCGTCGCGCTTCTGCTCACGTGGTTTGCGCCGCAGGTCTTGCCCTTCCTCCTCATTGCGGGCGGCGCTTACCTGTGTTTTGAGGGCGGAGAGAAGGTTCTCGAGGCCCTGCACTGGCTTCCCGAACACGAAGACTCAGCCGAAGACACGGCTCCTCAAAGCGCGGAAGACCTCGAAAAAAGCATTGTTTCTTCGGCCTCACGCACGGACCTCATTCTTTCGGCGGAAATTATGTTGGTCTCCATGGACGGACTGAACGCCGAGTCCATGTCGATGCGCGTTGCGGTCCTCATCGCGGTCGCTTTCTTCATGACCTTCTTTGTCTACGGAATCGTTGCTGTCCTGGTACGAATGGATGATTTCGGGCTTCGCTTGGCCAAGGGCGCGACTCATCCGGACGATAATCGCCCCGGCCCTGGGGATAATATCGGCCGCGGGATTGTGCGCGTGATGCCCAAGGTTTTCAACGCAATCGGCGTTGTTGGAACGATTGCGATGCTGTGGGTGGGCGGCCACTTGGTCATCGAAAACCTCGCGAAGGTGGGCGTCGGCTTCTTCCACAACGTGGTGTCGACCATCGAACACGCGCTCGCTTCGGGCGGCGGTTTCCTTGGCTGGCTTGTTGAGACCGCGTGTGCGGCAGTGTTTGGCATTGTGCTTGGCTCGCTGATCACCGGAGTTGTTGTTGGGGTGTCCCATCTTTTCCGCCGAGGCCGAGGCCACTGACCCTTTCCCCTCTCCCCTTTTGCGTGGTGCGTTGAGCGCTGAGTGAACTCGCCCACCTCTACACTCACACATAGGGACTTAAGTACTAGGCTTGGGGTATCAACCCCTAAGTGTAAGGAGAGCCCGATGAGCGTTTACACCCTTCCTGAACTTCCCTACGATTACGCGGCACTGGAGCCCCACATTTCTGCAAAGATCATGGAGCTGCACCACGACAAGCACCACGCCAACTACGTGGCCGGCGCAAACACCGCACTGGAAAAGCTGGAAGCAGCCCGCGAAGCCGGCGACTTTGCCGCGATCAACCTGTGGGAAAAGAACCTGGCCTTCAACCTGGGTGGCCACACCAACCACTCGATCTTCTGGACGAATATGACCGGTGACGGCGCCTCTCGCCCCGAAGGCAATCTGGCCGACGCGATCAACGAGTTCTTCGGCTCCTTCGAGAAGTTCCAGGCACAATTCGCCGCCGCAGCCCTCGGCCTGCAGGGATCCGGCTGGGCCGTTCTCGCATGGGACACCCTGAGCAAGCGTCTCGTGACCTACCAGCTGACCGATCAGCAGGGCAACATCCCCGTTGCAACCGTTCCGCTGCTCATGCTGGATATGTGGGAGCACGCTTTCTACTTGGACTACCTCAACGTCAAGGCCGACTACGTCAAGGCCTGGTGGAACGTTGTGAACTGGGAGAACGTCGCACAGCGTTTCGCAGCAGCCCTGTGATCACAGCTCGTTAGCTTCAAAGCTCGTGGCCCCCGCCTGAAGGCGGGGGCCACGGCATTCTCCACTGACAGGATTCAGAACTGACACACAGACACTATCCAAGGCGCGTCTGAAGTTCTTGATACTGGGCAAGTTTTTGCGAAACATCAGCGATGTAGCTGATCAGCATGACTTCATCAACGCGATGATTCCGCGCAAAGTTCGCAATCGTCTGAGCAACCTGGTCGTAGGTGCCAATGATGATCGAGCGATCGCGTTGTGCCCAGCGCAGTGCATCTTCCCGATCTTCGGCGCTCATCTGCTCGGGTCGCTGGAATCGCACGGGACGTCCCAAACGCAAACACATGCGGAAGCTCAATGCGGGCAGAGCCTGTTCTAGCGCCTCCGCTTCAGTTTCTGCAGCACTCACCGCGAGCGCAGAAAGAGTCTGTCCTTGGCCTTCACTCAGGTTCTCGGGCAGGTGTGCACGGTAGTGGTCCATGACCTCGGGCTGTTGCTGGCCGCTAAAGAACTGCGCGTAGGCGTAGTTCATGTTTCGAGTCCCCGCCCAAGCCGCGCTCTGGCCTGAAGAACCCAACAACCACAGTTCAGGAAGCTCATCGGGGCGCGGGTAGACACCAACAGAGGCGTAGGGATGCCCCTCCGGCAGGGTTCCTCGCATGAAAGCCAAAGTTTCATCGATCAGAGCATTGATCGACCCCGGATCAATCGTTGCCCCCTGGTTGAGTGCGCGGGCGGAGATCATGTCACCGCCGGGGGCACGTCCCAATCCCATGTCAACGCGTCCGGGGAACAAAGTTGCCAGAGTGAAGAACTTTTCTGCCATCTGCAAGCTGCCCTGGTGCATGGCCATCACACCACCCGAACCAATACGGATTCGCGAGGTCCGGTCCAGAAGGTGAGTCATCACCAGCTCAGGGGCAGAGGACATAAAGACCGGTGTGTTGTGGTGCTCTGCGATCCAAAAGCGATGAAAAGCCAGTTCTTCCAGCCCACGAGCCAAGGAGACCATGTCTTCCAGTGCCTGATGCGGAGTCGAGCCGTCGAAAAGCGGAACCTGTTCCAGTGCTGAGAGGCGCATTGTTACCCTTCCGTTTCAAGAGATACCTGCTACTTAAACACGGTAATTCTTGAGAATATTCCGCTAGGAAGGAGTGCGCCGGCCGAGCGATTGTCCGCATAAGCGTCAGTGCAAGTACCAACTAAGAAAGCAAGCGCCAGCCAGCCAATACCCCAACGCTCACCTCAGCGGAAAGCGGCACCACGCCTCGGCGGCATCGCAGGCATGCCCAAGCCGACCACGCGGCGTCCCTCGCCATCAGAGGAACCGCCACCGGATCCGCACCCGCAACCACCGCAGGAGGGACCAGCGACGGCCTCGCCGCCCAGGTCTTCGGAATCGAAATCAATCCCGACCAGCTGCAGCACGCCATCGTCTTCACCATCGCGCTCGGCGGCATTGTGCTGTTGAACAGCGGTTGCCAGCATCAGCTTGATTCGGTTGAGCTGATTGACTTCCGAGGCGCCCGGGTCGTAGTCGACCGCGACAATGTTTGCTTGCGGGTAACGGTTGCGCAGCGCGCGGAACATGCCCTTTCCAACGATGTGGTTCGGTAGGCATGCAAATGGCTGCGCGCAGATGATGTTCGGGCATCCGTGTTCGATCATGTCGACCATCTCGGCCGTCAAGTACCAGCCTTCGCCGGCCTGGTTACCGAGGCGTGCAATGTCCTCCGAGCGCGAGATCATCTCTTCGATATCGCGATGGGCTTCAAACTTCCCATTCGTCTCTTCGAATGCGCGATGGACCGGAACCTCATACTTCTTGAGGAGCCACAGAGCCATGGGCAAGATCTTGCGCTGTTTGCCGTCGATCCCCAGGTTCTCGTAGTCCCACTCCGCGGTCGCAACCGAATTGTGGAAGAACTGCATGAGGCCAGGAAGTTCCGCCTCACAGCCCTCAGCCTCGATGACGTCAACCGCGTGGTTATTCGCATCGGGGTGGAACTTCACAAGGATCTCTCCCACCAAACCAACGCGAGGCTTACGCGGAATATCACGCAATTCCAGAGCGTCAAACTCAGCAACGCAGCGCTTGATCAGCGTTGAATAGCGCAGGCGCCCCGTCAGGAGACCCGTCGGACCGACACGTCCCAAAGTCTCAGAGCGATCACTCACAACCCACTCGCGCACGATCTGATCCCAGCGGCGGTACAGTTCCATCGCACTTCCGGGCACGGCCTCGTAAGGACGCACGCGAAGAAGCATGGACTGGATTGCGTCGCCGATGACGAAGGACTGAATTGCCTTGTGAATATGGCGAATTCCGATCTTGAAGCCGGGGTTGTCTTCCAATCCTTGAACGGAAAGCGCAATGACCGGGACCTGCGGATATCCAGCGTCGCGCAGACCCTTACGCAACAGTGCAGCGTAGTTCGTTGCTCGGCACATTCCGCCGGTCTGCGTGATGCCGACTGCGGTCTTATCGGGATCTGCTCGACCCGATACGAATTCGTCGATCAACTGACCGATGACAACGATCGCCGGGTAGCAGGAGTCGTTGTTGACGTACTTCAGGCCCGTTTCCATGGTCTGGCGGCTGGTGTGCTCAAGCACTCGCACATTCAGCCCCGCACGCCTGAACAAGGGCTCGAGGAAACGGAAGTGGATCGGCGACATCTGCGGGGCAAGGATTTCGTATCCCGCATCGCGCATTTCCTCGGTAAAGACGGCTCGCGCTTCGATGTGTCCAGCCTTGACCTGCTCGGATTCTTCGCGCGCGGCAACCGAAGCGGGGTCCTCGTGCACCGCGGTATCGATCGTTCCCGAGGCCATGGTTCCTCGCTCCGCAACCGCAGCTTCTAGGGAACGCAAGCGGATCTTTGCGGCACCCAGGTTCGATACCTCGTCAATCTTGAGGACCGTGTGCACATCGCCTCGGCCCTCGAGGATTTCTTGAACCTGGTCGGCGGTGATTGCGTCAACGCCACAACCGAAGGAGTTGAGCTGGACCATCTCAAGGTCAGGTTCATCGCCCACACGCGCAGCAGCCTCGTATAAGCGCGAATGGTAGGACCACTGATCGCGCACGCGAAGGGGGCGCTCGAGGCGCTGGTCAATGATGGAGTCCTCGGTGAGGACGGCCATTCCCAATCCGACAATGACCTCGGGGATACCGTGGTTGATTTCGGGATCGAGGTGGTAGGGACGGCCCGCCAAGACGATTCCACGCACTCCGTGTTCGCGCATCCACTCGAGCGCTTCGCGGCCCTTTTCCTTGATTTCAGCCTTGACCGCGGCGTCTTCTTCCCACGCCTTATCCAGTGCGCGGGTCATTTCTTCAACGCTGATGTCGTAGCCATACTGCGCGAAGGTGCGCACGAGGTGTGCGGGTAGGTAGTCGCGGTTGCCGAAGTTGATGAAGGGACTGATGAACTTCACGCCCGGCTCATTCAAGCGTTCCATGTTGTTGCGGATGACTTCGGGGTAGGTTGCAACGACCGGGCAGTTGAAGTTGTTATCCGCGTCAGTGAGCTTTTGCTCGAAATCAACGCAGGGGTACCAGATCGTTGTGATTCCCTTATCCAACAGGGATTCGATGTGTCCGTGGACGAGCTTGGCCGGGTAGCACACGTTTTCGGAAGGGATCGATTCCATTCCCTGTTCGAATAGCTCGTGGTTGCTTCGTCCGGAGATCATCACGCGGAAGCCAAGCTCAGTGAGCATCGTGAACCAGAAGGGGTAGTTCTCGTACATGCCCAGAACACGGGGAATACCGATGTCTCCGCGGAACGCCTTAGCTTCGGTGAGGCGTCGGTATCCAAAGATCCTCTTGTACTTCCAGTCGTAGAGGTTGGGTAGGTCCGACTTGCGTGGGACCTTTTCGAGGCTTGCTCCGCGCTCGCAACGGTTACCCGATACGTGCCTTTCTCCGTTGGAGAAGGTCGAGATCGTCATCTGGCAGTGGTTTTGGCATAGGCGGCAGGTCTTGCGCGTGGTCTCGACTTGGAAGTCCTCGAGGTTTTCCACGCGAGCAAGTGTCGACTCACCTTCACCGCTGTCGTGCATGCGGGCAGTGAGCGCCGCGCCGTAAGCGCCCATGAGTCCGGCGATATCGGGGCGAACAACCTCGCGGCCGGTGAGCAGCTCGAATGCGCGAAGAACCGAGTCATTGAGGAAGGTTCCACCCTGGACAACGACGCGTTCACCCAAATCCGAGGGGTCCTTGAGCTTGATGACTTTGTAGAGGGCATTACGCACGACTGAGTAGGACAGACCGGCGCTGATATCGCGCACATCCGCGCCTTCTTTTTGCGCCTGCTTGACCGATGAATTCATGAAGACCGTGCAGCGCGTTCCCAAGTCCACGGGATTCGTTGATTCCATTGCCATCTGCGCGAAGTTTCGCACGTCGGTTCCCATGGTCTGCGCGAAGGTTTGCAGGAAGGAACCGCAACCCGAGGAGCAGGCCTCGTTGACGGAAATTGAATCGACTGTGTGATCCTTGATCCGCAGGTATTTCATGTCTTGGCCACCGATATCGATGACCGAGGTGACGCCGGGCTGGATGAATTCCGCGGCGCGGTAGTGCGCCATGGTTTCGATTTCGCCCTCGTCCATGGTCAGGGCCGCGGTGACCAGACCTTCGCCGTATCCGGTTGCGCAGGATCGACCAATGACGGTGCCTTCGGGCAGCTCCGAGCGAACGCGGCGGACGATGTTGACCGCTGCAGCGACGGGGTCGCCTTCGTTGGAGGCATAGTGGGTGAAGACGATCCGGTCGTCTTCGTCAATGAGAACAGCCTTGATAGTGGTTGAACCCGCATCAATTCCGAGCCAGCAGCGCCCGCGAGCCTGGGAGAGATCAGCCTTCGGAATGACTTCTTGTGCGTGACGCTGGACGAATTCTTCTTTTTCTTCCGGGGTCGCGAAGAGGGGCCGCATGCGAGCGGATTCGGCTTCGACGTGTGCGGTGGCGAGGCGGTCGATCAGTTGCTCGAGCGGGCTTCCCTGTTCTTCGCCTCGTTTCTTTGCTTCTTTCGAGGCCAAGAGCGCAGCACCGATAGCGACGTACAGTTGCGCGTTTTCCGGGGTGATAAAAGAGTCTGCCTTGGGGAGAAGAGTCTTGTAAGCCTCGCGAAGTTGAGGGAGGAAGTGCAGCGGGCCGCCAAGGAACATGACGTTTCCGCGGATGGGGCGACCACAGGCAAGACCCGCAATGGTTTGGGTTGCGACCGCGCTGAAGATCGAGGCCGCGAGATCCTCGTGCGCGGCGCCCTGGTTGATCAGTGGCTGGATATCCGATTTCGCGAAGACACCGCAGCGCGAGGCGATCGGATAGAGCTGAGTGTGCGCTTCGGCCAGCGCGTTCAGTCCCGAGGCGTCGGTGTGGAGCAGCGTGGCCATCTGGTCGATGAAGGCTCCGGTTCCACCCGCACAGGTTCCATTCATGCGCTGTTCAGGGGTGGGGTGAAGGTAGGTGAGTTTTGCGTCTTCACCGCCCAATTCGATGACGACGTCGACTTCTGGGTGGAGCCGCTGGGTGGATTCTGTTCCCGCGATAACTTCCTGAACGAAGGGGATACCCATTGCGCGGGCTGTCGTCAGGCCGCCCGAGCCGGTGATCGCAGCTTGGACGACGAGTCCCGGGTAGATGTCCTCGATGTCTTCGAGGAGGTGTCCGAGTTCGGCGCGAACATCTGCGTTGTGGCGGCGATAGTCGGAGAAGAGGATGCGGTTGCCGTCTAAGACAACGGCTTTGACCGTCGTTGACCCCACATCAATACCAAGCTGGCACGGGTGATCCGGTGTGCTTTCGACGTGTAGACGCGAGCCTTCAATGATCTGCGTATCCATACTGCGAAACTATGACGCAGATTTCTAATTTCCAAACTGTTGAAATTAGACTGAGGACATGACTCAATCACGGGTGACAAAGGCGCAAAAACAGGGAAAAGAGCCTTCGGATTCCCTGAAGGAGCTCTCAGAAGTTTCATCAGATGTTGAAATTTCTGAATTGAATAAAGAAACATCTCCTCTTTCAAAAATCCATCGAGGTCCCTCCGCTTCCCGCGGAGAAATAAAAAAACGCATCATCGAAGCCGCGCGTAGCGAGTTTGTCACCCGAGGCTACGACCACACGACGATGCGCTCGGTTGCCCGTAGCGCGGGCTGTGATCCTGCACTGATCACCTACTACTTCAACACCAAGCAAAAGCTCTTCCGCGCCTGCATGGATCTCCCCCTCGATCCGGCCTCGGAAATCATCGCACTCCTCATGCCAGGCCCCAAAGACGCGGCGCGACGCCTCGTGGATTACATCCTCGATCTGTATGAGCACACACTGACCTCAGAAACGCTCACCGCACTCATGCGCGCTCTCACCACCGACACCTCAACATCACAGCGTTTTCGCACCTACATGCGCACGGATGTCCTTGAGCAAGTGAGTGACTATTTGGCCACAGATCCCGCCGATGCGCGCCGCCTCGGGGAAATGCTTGAGCTCCTCTTGTCGATGCTCTACGGGGTCGTGACCATGCGCTACATCATTGCCTTGGAACCCCTGGCAAGCATGCCGCGCCAACGAATCCACGCCACCCTCACCCCATTTATCCAAGAGCGCATCGACGACGTCTTCGATTCTCTTCTTCCGCAGTAAACTGCCATTTTTCGGCGTGCGCACGCCGCAATTGAGCATAGCTATTGGCACAATTGCACTATGACAACTCACGCCCCCACCGATGAAGAACGCGCAGCCTTTGTTGCCTCGCGACCCAAGCGTCGCTGGTGGCGAACCCGCAGGAGCACGGCGTCTGGCAGTGTCGGCGGAAGAGTCATGTACTTTGCTCGCAGCGCCAGCATCATCGACTCGGTCAGCAAGGCGCACTACCTAGAAGACACCGATCTTGCGCTCCGCACCGGATCGACGGTTGCGGTTTTTGATCCGCAAGCAGTGCGTAGGCGTTCAATCGCCCTTGCTCTGGCCGGGCTCCGCCCACTCGACGCGGGCTCAGTGTGGATGCCGGCGCGCAGCCGCAGCGTTCTGATTTCCCCGGACGAGGTTTTGATTCCCTCTCTGACGCTGTCCCAGAACCTTGTTATTCCATGCGCCGCAATGGGCGAAATCGTCGATCCGGGTGAAATCCGCCGGCGGGCCGCACGACTTGGCGTTGATCTCGATCGAGTCGCGCGAGATATCAGCGCCACCGATCTCCTGAAGTTCCAGGTCCTTCGCGCACTGATCTACCGCGCAGATTTAGTAGTTGTCAGCGATTTCCCTATCCAGACCGAAGACGCGCCCTCCTTCGAGGATTTCTCCGAGGCCTGCGAGCTTCTTCGCGCCAGTGGCACGTGCGTCGTCTTCTTCACCGACAGTCCCGAGGCCGCTGCCTTGGCTCAGCGTGTACTCATCGTTGCCAATAGCGCGATCGTCGCCGATGCTGCTGACCTTGATGCGCACTTCATCCGCATGGCCTGCGATGCCATTAATGAGAATCCCAGCGCTTATCTCGGCCCCATTCCCCGCGCAGGCGAGCCGGTGACTTCCGATGCATCCGTACCCGCTTTTGAGGAAGACGCCCCCGCCGCCGATACCGAAGCACCCGCAGAGGAAAGTGCTTCCAGCGTTGTCACGCCCGCGGCCTCGGAAGGTGACGAAACCTCCGTTTCCCACACCGCGGATGGCGGAGAAGTTGAAGATCACGCCTCGGCAATGAGCAAAAAGGGCACAGCGACGCCGAATTGGCACCCGCTGACCACCCGCGTCATACGTACAGCGGACTCCCCCTTACCCACTCCCCTGCCTTCGCAGTGGGAAGAGAACCCGGAAACTGCGGAGATCGCGTTAGCTGCAATCGAGCAAGCACGCCGCTTCCATCGCATCGAGCAGGCTCGCGCTTCGCTGGGCGATGAGCTCAAGGAGCAGCTCAACGAGGACCTGCCCACTGCCGCAGAAGCAAGCCCTGAAGAACGGGCGTTGATTGAGCATGCGCAAAAGATTTTGGGGGAGCTGCCTGGATCGGTCATCCCTGATAGCGAGGTTTCAACGGCCGAGGGTGAGTAACTCGCGACTTTGAGTCCTACTCGCGGCTAATTCGTGTCAAAATGAGAGGGTGACTGCACTTCGGTGCCCATCTTCATAGGAAGCGATGCAGGTATGAGCAACGACCATCCCTCATTTGGGCAGGCTCCCTCCGGGTCTCAGCCTCCCAGCATTGGCGAGCTTTTTGGCCGCATGACGGGGCAGATTTCGTCATTGATTCGCGGAGAAATTGCACTGGCAAAGACTCAGGCAATGACGTTCCTGAACTACACGAAGGCAGGAATCGGTGCGTTGGCCGTTGCTGGCGTTCTTGCACTCTACGGTCTGGGCTGGATTTTCCACAGCATTGAGCTGGCTCTGGCCTTAGTTCTTCCCGCATGGGCAGCATCCTTGATCGTATGTGGCGGAATTTTCTTCTTCGTCTTGGTCCTTGCGTTTGTTGGGATTTCAAAGCTCAAGAAGTCGCGCGCACATGTTCCCCATCCTCAAGATGGCTTGAAGGAAAGCATGGATGCCTTGAAGAAGGGAGCTCACAAAGATGAGCAATGATCAGCAGGCACTAACTCCCGCCCCCAGCGCCGCAGAAATCGAGGCGCAGCTGCGGGCAACCCGCGAAGAGCTGACGCAGACCGTCGATCAGCTTGTTGGCCAACTTCAGCCTTCCTACCAGATCGAGCAGGCCAAGAATAAGGCTCGCCTCAAGGTCGAAGAGCTCAAAGTGCGCGCCCGTTTGATCACCGAGCAAGCCCGCGAAGGCGATCCTGAAGCTCTCAAGACTCTGGGAATTGTTGCGTGCTCCACGGCTGCAGTTGTCGGTCTTGTCGCATGGCGAGTCATTTCGCGTATCAAGAGGTCTCGCGCAAGCTTCTAGTGCTGAACGCGTAATTTTGGCTCCACCTAGCACTTCAGGTGGGGATTGGGCATCGTTTTTAGGTATGATGTTCCCACGAAACATTTTGAACACCTAGGGCACCGCTTGTGCGGACCCGACCGACGTAGAGGGGGTCGACGCCATGGGGCGCGGCCGTCAAAAGGCCAAGCAGACGAAAGTCGCACGCAAGCTGAAGTATTTCAGCCCTGACACCGACCTGGATGCACTCCAAAGGGAGCTTGCAGCCGGGCATGAGGCGCATAGCGAAGAGCAGCAGACAGACGAAGATGATTTGTACGCGCGCTACGCGGATTACGCCGAAGATGACCAGTCTGCAGATGATGATCATTGGGATGACGAAGATTACTGGACGTCCCCTTCCTCGCAATCGCGAAAGTAGCCGAGCTCTTCCGCTTTAAGACATACGGAAACGCCGTCAGACGGGTTTGCTATACCCTTCTGACGGCTTTCTTCTATGTGGCATAGGTAGGGGGAGCCAAGTCTTGCGCTTATAAGCCACCCGGATAAAACACAGTCCCGGTGGCGAATTCTCGCCACCGGGACCAGTGCGTTAGAGCATCAGCTCGCTAGATGGTCAGCCCATCCTGCGACGCGATGCGACTGCCGCACCACCGGCAAGGAGAGCGGCTAGGCCAGCTCCCAGGAGGATTCCGCTGTCTGCGCCGGTCTTTGCCAGAGGAGACTTGGGATTCTTCGGCTTATCGGGAGTGCTCGGCGGAACCGCGGGAGGATTCGACTCTGAGGGTGCCGGAGGCACCGAGGCAGTGGTCGACGTTGAGGGGCTCGGCGTCGTCGAAGTGGACGGCGAAGGCGTGGGCGTCGTGCTCACTGCAGGAGTCGGGGTAGTCGTAGACGGGGTCGGCGGCACCGGGGTGGTGGTGCTCGGGGTCGGAACCGGAGTCGTCGTCGACGGAGTCGGTGCAGGCGTCGTTGTGGAAGGCGTCGGCACCGGAGTAGTCGTGGACGGAGTGGGCACCGGGGTGGTGGTGCTCGGGGTCGGAACTGGAGTGGTCGTCGACGGAGTCGGAGACGGGGTTGGCGTCGTCGTCGAAGGTGTCGGCGAAGGCGTCGGTGTCGTGGTGGACGGAGTCGGCGAAGGCGTCGGCTTCGGCTTGGTCACGTTCGTCACCGTTGCGGTGTAGTCCTTTTCAGGATTAATCGTCAGGGTTGCAGTCTTCTTGTCTGCACCCAAGGTCACGCCCTCGGACTGGTCAAAGACACCGGAGGTCGCGTTATCCCACAGAACACTTGCATCGGGAAGGTTCTTTTCCTTGATGCTGACCTTCGTTCCGATAGGCAGCTTGTCCGGATAGGTGTAGGTCTGTCCCTTCTTCACAGTGACCGTTTCAGTCCTGTCGACCCCAGGGCCCTTCAGGGTGACCTCGAAAGTGAAGTCCGGGTTCTCGGTCAGCGCTGCGGCAGAATCATCGACCTTCTTTGCAATGGAGAAGACCTGACGTGCCGCTGCACCTGCATCTGCGCCAAGGACGACATCCTGAGCAGAGACCGTGCGGGGTTCCATGTCATTCGCCGTAATAGTCGCGGTGTTCCAGTAATGGCCGGAAACAACCTCGGGGGTGTGACCGTACAGAACAATGATTGCGAACTTATTTGCGGGAACCTCGGGAAGCTTGATTTCCAGCTTGTTCGCCGAGCAGCTGATGGTCGCGTTCTGACGAATTGCTCCACCGGACACATCTGGCCCGTTGTAGCCGTTAGCGACCGAGTCGACAAGCTTAAGATTCGCTTCGTCGTTCTTCAACAGCGGTTCAAGATCATCGCAGTTGAAGTCCCACTTCGTGTCTTCGGAGTTGTCAACAACGCTGACATTTTTCAGACCAGTGTCGCCACCGGGAACCGTGATACGCCACGCAAGCGTACGGTTCCTGTTGTACACGTTGAAGAGCCAGCCATCCTTGCGGAAATCCACGCCGACGCCGATGCCAGGCTGAATATCGACGTCAACCGACTTCGTCTCGGTCAGCTTGAAAGGCTGCTTCTTACCAACCTCATTCTTGGACAGGGTCAGTTGTGCGGTAGTGATCACCCAACCGTCCCAAGAGGCTGCGCCTTCGGCCGCATCATTAAAGACGACCTTGACGTTACCATCCTGATCCCAGGTGCCACAGCCAATGACTGTGCCCGTCGAAGACTTCACGTCGAAGTTGAAGGGCATGATCGGCTTAGCTGACTGAGTCGAAACCTTGTACTGGAAGTACTCGCCGGCGTGAACCTTCGAGCTGGTCGACCACTTCACCTTGAAACCAACGGTCGCTGCGACAGTGAAACTTGTCTTCGGGGTGCCGTTTTGATCGGTCAGCTCAGGATCACTGATCGTCATGTTGGACGTGATATTGGTTGTGGGCGCGGGGCAGCTTGCTGCAACCGCGGCGGGGGCGCGATCGGAAAGAACCTCAACAGCCCCGATTCCACCAACCGCTAGTGTCAGTGCTGCAAGTGCTGACACAGCGCGTTTCGTGCGTAGGTTTGACACAGTCAAAACTCCATAATTCACGAGTGAATAAATACTCTTAAAGAATACAGCACCTGAGCACGAATTTCATAGACTTTTTTCAGACGAACTAGCTATGACCAGCATCAATACTATTATCCAGCGAGACCAAAAAATCATCCTCATCAACCACGGCTCCGCCTGTAATCGCATGGATAATAGTTGCGGCGGATTCAATATCGCGGATCGATCGCATCCGTTCCAAGCGCTCACTGCGTGTGACAATCACCTCAGGAATCTGGACCTGCCCCTTCGGGAGCCACCGCAGTCGATACTCAATCACTGCCCCCTGCGCCCACTGCTCCCATCGCAGTACGTGAGGAGCACGCTCAACCTGGTGCGCCTCGATCATCATCATCGACTGATTGGCAATGGGAGCCAGCAGCGCATATCCATCAACTACCTGCTCCGAGGCCTGTGCACGCTCACGGTCACGAGCCAGCGCCTCGCGCAATTCATCACTGAGCTCGGGAGCCACCGAACGAAGCTCCCTCTCTGCTGCGGCTTCCCGACGTGTCTGAGGAGGCGCCTCCTGACCAATGAGCTCACGCGAATCGATGACCTCAGGGAAAGTGGAAGACAAGGCCTCGGCAAGCTGAGCGGGACCCAGCCAGCGCGGCGTGTAGACCGCCAAGGACACCGCAGAATCGGGATCGGGCTGAATAATGCGGCCACTGCCCGCGATGCGCAGCGCACCCGCAAGGCGACGAGCCATCCGCTCCAGCACAAGTAAAACCTGGTATTCGGTACCGAAAGGCAGTCCCTCAGGGAAGGCTTCAGCCCAGCGATCGCTGCCGCGCAATTCCTCGGGAACGCGCGCGCCTCGCATCGGCTCGCACTCCAAAACCCACGCGCTGGTCAGATCCGCACCCAAGCCAAGTTCGCCTCGAACATTAACGGGAAGAGACCAGGGGCCGGACAACTCCGCTCCCCCGCGAAGGTGCAAGCGTCCGGGAGCTACCCAGTGGGCCTCGTCCCAAGCGGAAACGGCAAGAGCCTCAAGCTCATCGTCCTCAACGGAAGCGCCCACGCAGAAAAGGTGGTGATCCTGAGCAAGCTCAAGGGGCAGCGGCAAAATCTCACGCTCGCCCGCCGACGCCCCCATAGATACGCGTGCCACGTGATCATCAATGCGGATCTCGCCGGTATCGTTCACGCGCAGGGCAGTATCGAAAGCGCGCAGGCCGCCGACCGAAGTCATCGAAGTCTGCGTCAAAGGATGCGAAGCAGTCTCACTCAGCGAGGGTTCTCCAGCGCCGCGCGCCGAATCATGCGCTTCCCCAGCGGGGACCGCGTCCATTCGTTCGCGAAACGACCGGCGACGAGGCGGCAGAGAGGCTTCCTGTCCCACGGTTAGCGCTCGATACGTGTACGAGTGAAACGCAGGTGCGTGCGCGAGGGCGTGGGGCCGCGCTGTCCCTGGTAGTGCGAGCCGAGGCCCTCACTTCCGTAGGGGTGCTCGGCGGGAGAAGACAGGTCGAAGAAGCACAGCTGGCCGATCTTCATTCCCGGGTAGAGGAGGATCGGCATGGTCGCAGTATTCGACAGCTCCAAGGTCACGTGGCCTGAGAAGCCGGGATCGATGAAGCCAGCGGTCGAGTGAGTGAGAAGGCCCAGGCGTCCAAGCGAGGACTTGCCTTCCAAGCGCGCGGCAATATCGTCGCCTAGGGTGACCAATTCGTAGGTCGCGCCCAGCACGAATTCGCCGGGGTGAAGGACGAAGGGGTCATCCGGCCCCACATCAACGCTGTGGGTGAGGTCGGATTGGTCGGCCGCAGGGTCGATTACCGAGTAGCGATGGTTGTCGAAAAGCCGAAAAAGCCGATCCAAGCGCACGTCAATACTTGCGGGTTGAATCAGAGAACGGTCCAGCGGATCCAGTTGGATTCGTCCGCTATCGAGGCTTGCCGAAATATCGCGATCACTGAGCAGCATGGTGCCATTCTCGCACAGTTTCGGCTGCCTATTGTGCCTCGGCGGGCGCGTTGGCTGACCGCTAAGCTACCTCTTGTGCCAACCCCAAATGACGAGATGCGTCGCGCCCCAATCCTCGCGTGGTACGAGCTCCATCGCCGCGAGCTCCCCATGCGCGCGAGCGACGTCTCACCGTGGGGAACCTTGGTCTTTGAGGTGATGAGCCAGCAAACCCCGATCCCGCGCGTGCAGCCAATTTGGGAGCGGTGGATGAGGTTGTGGCCGACTCCTGCGGATTTCGCGGCTACCTCCCCCGCCGAGGCCTTAGTTGAGTGGGCACACCTGGGCTATCCCTCGCGGGCACTGAGGCTTCGCGAGTGCGCGCAGGTGATTGTGCGCGAGTGGGGTGGCGAAGTTCCCGATAGCTACGAGGCCTTGTTGGCTTTACCCGGGATCGGTCCCTACACCGCGAGCGCTCTTGCCTCCTTCCAATTCCACGAGCGCATTCCCGTCCTTGATACGAATATTCGCCGAGTTTTTGCGCGCGTGCGTGACGGGGTGGAGTTTGCTCGGCGCAGTGCGCCTTCGCGCGCTGAGTACGCGGCCGCACTTGACTGGTTGCCCGAAAATGGCGTGGATTGCGCCCGTTGGAATGTGGCGATCATGGAGTTCGGGGCGCTCGTGTGCACGCAGCGTTCCCCCAAGTGCGAGGATTGTCCACTGCGCAAGGACTGCGCATGGGCAAAGGCCGGTTTCCCGCCTGCCGAGGTGCGGCCTCGTGGGCAAAGTTGGAAGGGGACGGATCGCCAGGCCCGCGGCCGGGTAATGGCGGCACTGCGGCGCTCTCCGGAGGGGATCTCCATTGACGAGGCCGTGGCCGCGGCGCGCTTGGAGGGCGCGGATCCCGAGCAGGCGCCTCGGGTCATCGAGGCACTGATCAGCGATGGCCTGGTTGCCGAAGATTCGACAACCAGGCACATCACACTTCCTCGGGAGTGAGGAAGAAGGGAGGCCTTGGAGGGGAGGCCTATCCCTTCACAGCTCCAGCTAAAGCGAAGCTTCCTCCCGAAACCTTTTGCATGATCGCGTAGAGGATCAACGCCGGGCTGGAGTAGATCACTGCGAATGCGGCCAGTTTTCCGTAGACGACCGCGCCGTGCGTCCCAAAGAATTGGTAGATGGCGACGGCTGCGGGCTGGATGTCCGGGTCGGTCGTGAGGATGAAGGGGACGAAGAAGTTTCCCCAGGTCGCGGTGAAGATGAAGATGAAGACCACCAAGAGGCCCGGCTTCATCAGCGGTAGGACGATGGTGCGCAGTGCTTTGAGCGCGCTGGCGCCGTCGACCCAGGCCGCTTCTTCGAGGGATACGGGGACGGAGTCCATGAAGTTTTTGAGCATCCACACTGCCATGGGCAGGGAGGTTGCGGTCATGAAGCAGATAATCCCCGGGATTGAATCGATCAAATCCATGCTGACAAAGAGCGAATACACGGGAACCATGAGCGCCGTGATGGGAAGGCAGGTTCCAAAAAGGATCGTGTACATGAATCCGCGCGCGAAACGACTCTTGTAGCGAGAAAGCGGATAAGCCGCGAGCGCGCCAACGAACACGGTCAAAATGGCCGTACCAAAGGAGAGAATCGCGGAGTTCCACAGCGGCAGCCACGTGCGATCAAATGTCGCAATATCCGAGTAATTCGAGGTCGTGAAGTGCTCGGGGATACTTAAGGACACCGTCGCTGTCGGATTGAAAGACGCGAAGAGAACCCATGCCAGTGGAACGACAAAGGAGATGCCGATCAGAGCAAGGATTGTGCTCGAAATCAGACGGACGGTCTTTTCTCGCGGGTTCGCGACGGAGGGGATTTCTTTGCGCTGGGTAGCCATTAGTCCACCTCCGGCTTGAGAGCGCGGATGTAGACCAGAGCGAAGAGTGCCCCCAGAACAATGGTCACGGTCGCGATAGCCGTTCCGTAGCCAATCAGGGAGTTCTTAAAGGCTTCTTGGTAAGCCATGACCGGGAGAGTCGTTGATTGAGTGCCCGGGCCACCACCCGTCATAACCCAGAGAAGCGTGAAGACGCCCAGGGTCTGAAGGGTTGTCAACAGAAGGTTGGTTGAGATAGACCCCTTGATCATTGGCAGTGTGACGAAGCAGAATCGCTGCCAGCCTCGGGCGCCGTCGACCTTCGCTGCTTCTTGGATTTCAGGCGGAACTTCGGCCAATGCAGCGGAGTAGACCATCATCGAGAAGGCTGTTCCGCGCCAGATATTCGCCATGATCACAGAGAACATGGGGAAGGTCAGCAGCCAGGTTGTTCCGCCGAGGCCGATGTAGCTCAGCAGCGTGTTCAGCGTTCCGTCGGTGGAGAAGAAAGCGTAGAGCGCAAAGGCTGCGACGATCTCCGGCATAACCCACGCGATGACAACGACGCCACCAACCAGGGTAGAGAGAATCTTGGGGGCTTTGCTCATGAGCATGGCAAGGGCGAGCCCCAAGATATTTTGGCCGATCACCGCCGAGGCGACGACGAAGATGATCGTCAGCAGGACCGCTTTCCAGAATGCTCCGCTGGTCAGCAGATCCGCGTAGTTCTCGAGGCCAACAAATTCAGGATTTGCTGCTTTGTAGCCCGAGAGGGCGGCATTGGTCAAAGACCCATACACCGAATAAGCAATGGGACCTACGAGGAACACCGCCATGAGGGCAACTGCTGGAAACAGAAGACCCATTCGGCCCGTCTGGCGGGCGGCGCGAGAAAGTAGTGTCTCGCGTCGCCCGCCAGGGGTCGCAGTGCTCTCGGTCCCCACACGAACCGAGGTGGACATGTTACTTCGCCGCTTCGACGTTCTTTTCGCCGACGATCTTCACCAGACCCTCGTCGTAGGCCTTCGCGGCCTGCTCGGGGGTCTGTTCCTTCGTCACCACGGATTCGGTGGCCGTCTGGATATTTGTGGAGATCTGCGGGTAGTCAGGAGTTGCGGGACGGAAGTGCGTGTACTCAACAATTCCTGCGAAGAACTTGAAGGAGGGGTTAGATGCAAGGTACTCAGGGTCAGAGACGATGTCCTTACGGACTGCAATCGCAGAGGTTGCGATGGAGTACTGCAGAGAGCCCTTCTTGTTCAGCGCAGTCTTGACGAAGTCGGCGGCAAGTGCGGGATCCTTGGTTTGAGATCCAACGGAGAGGACCCAGCCACCGGAGAGAGTGGTGAATCCGGGTGCCTGTCCCTTCTGGGTCGGCATCTTTGCGAGGCCGATGGTTTCTTGCCATTCTGCCCACTTCGTCGAGTCCTGCATCCACACGTAAGGCAGCCAGGAGCCATCAATGTCGATGGCGAGCTTGCCCTTGGGGAGGAGCTCGGTGGAAACGCGGGTGCCGACAGCCTTGTCCAGCGCAATGTCGTTGGAGGGGGTGAGGCCCTCTGAGTATGCGGTCTGGTAGAAGGTCAGAGCGTCCTTGAAGCCCTGGGATCCCGTGACCCACTTGTTGGTATCGGTGTTGTAGAGGGTGTCCTGGGTGCCGTAGAGCAGCATTTCAAAGCCCTGCATGCTGGTCTGTTCGCCACCTGCGCGGCCCGCGTAGATGTTCATGGGGATGACATCGGGTACCTTTTCCTTGATGGTGCGCGCGGCAGAAAGCAGATCGTCCCAGCTCTTGGGCTGCCAATCAGTGGGCAGTCCGGCCTGCTCAAAGATCTTCTTGTTGTAGTAGATACCGCGAGTATCGGTGCCGAAGGGAACGCCGTAGATCTTGCCGTCCAGACCCTTTGCGCCCTGGATCGAGCTTTCGGGGTACTGGCTCCACTCATCCCAATTCTTGACGTAGTCGTCAATGGGGGCCAGGTATCCGGCTGCCGCATCGCTCATGACCTGGAAGGTGTCTTCGTAGATGATGTCGGGAGCCTTGGACTTCGACTTGTTCATCAGCGCGAGCTTGGTCATGTACTGATCGGCGTCCGCTTCAACGGGCTGAAGATCGATGGTGACGTCCTTGTGAGTGGACTCGAACTCTTCCTTCGCGCGCTTCATGAAGTCTTCAATCTGCGGGAAGGACGAGGTCTTGTAATAGGTGACAACCAGCGACTTTCCTTCTGAGCTTCCAGAGGCGGCTTTGTCCTTGGATCCAGAGCAGGCGGTCAGGCCCACAGCTGCGATACCGACTACGGCAACAGCCGCGAGTGCACGTCGTGCCATTGAACTCTCCTTTGATAGTTCTGCGACTTCCTGTAGGCGGGCGGGTGGCAACATCGCCATTCCCGCTCCCCTCATGCCCCTTTGACACGGAAGTCCTTATGTGAACTGTATTACTACGTAGAAAGCCAATTCCAGAGTCCATGGATTGCACTTTGATTACGAAGAGCACAAAAGATGCTGGATGCGCCCATCAAGAGCACTGAAATGTATAAACGCAGGTCAACGCGTATATGAATGCACTAACGGGCTACCGAGTTTTCTTTCACGAAACGATCAATCAGCAGCTGAATTTCACCCCAAGTCACCGACCCCGGCATCGATAAAGAACCGTGGAAGGTCCCAGCGAACATATGCATTTCTGCGATGCAACCGGCATCAACGAGGCCTGTTGCCAGCGCGATTCCCTCATCTCGAAGAGGATCGACGGGGTTGACAACGATGAGCGCGGGTGGGAATCCTTCTTCCCTGAACTCTGCGCTCGGCTTCGGGAATGCCGCCTCGATCAGACGCAGGGGAATTGTTACTTCTGCATCCAAAGGAACACCGAAGTAGTGACGCCAGGCTCCAGCCGCCGCGCGACGCGTCCACACGGGACCCTCAGTGAAGAACCTGCTTGAGGGGGTCGACAGGGTCGGATCAACACAGGGCTCAAGCAAGATGATGCCCCTGATCAGGGATGCAATTCGTTTGTATCGAGCCGCGATTACCTCGTCTTGCGCCATTTGCAAACCCAACCCACACAGGCGACTCACCATGGAATAGGCCAGCCCTGCTCCCGCTGAATCCCCAAGGATGAAAGTTGGACGCTCGTGTCCGAAGCGCTCAAGGGCCTCGGCAAGCGCGGAAATGCAGTCGTCAACGGGGATCGGGAAGGGAAATTCGGGTGCGAGGCGGTACTCCGGAGAGACGATGATCGCACCGAAACGCGTGGCCAGCTCGTCGTTCTTCGCGTCATCGAAAGCGGCGCGGCCCGCGACGTATCCGCCGCCGTGGATCGAGATGATCAGGGGGGCATCCTCAGCCAAATCGGCCGGAATGAAGGTGCGCCCGCGCGCGGTCACTTCGACTCTATTGTCTGCTTCGTGGGGGTTTGCCAGAAGCGCATCTCCCCCAGCGCGCATGGCGGGCAGATCCCACGTTGTTTGCTCGGGGGTTTCAGCGATGATCGGTGCGAGTTCGGGACGCAGGTAGATGGGATAGGTACTCATCGTTCCTCACTTGCTCGGTGCGACTCGGGTAAAGAATGCGTCGACGGCGGCATAGAAGGGGGCGGGGGTCGAGTGGCGCACGCAGTGGCGCGCGCCAGGAATGAGGAGAGTTTCAACAGACGGGTTCCCCATTGCGTTGATCTCGTCAATCCCGCCCCGCCCGATCAGTACGTCGTCGCCGTCGCCGGTCATGAGCAGGGTTGGCACCGAAATTGGGGCGAGGATTTCTTCGCGACTTCGGCTTCCACTCACGACTCCACGGGCAAGGAAGTTGCGGTCGACTTGGGCTTTTCCTTGAGCCCAGCCGCCGGCCTCGGAAGGACTCCACTGGGGGTAGTCCTTGAGGAGGATGTCGATTTCGCGCCCCATCCACTGCGTGACTTCGTTGCAGCGGGCGATACGGTCTTCGGCGCTTGCGCGGAAGTGCTCGCGCTGGTCGGGGGTGAGAAGTGCGGGGTCTTCCAGCACGAGTGCGTCGACGGGGGCTAGGCCTCGTGAAACGATGTCGGCCGCGGTCGCTCCGCCCATCGAGTGGCCGAGGAGGGCGACGAAGGGTGCGGGTGCGGCTTCTTCGATTGTACTGATGAACGAGGCCGCGCTGCTGACGAGTGCTTCGAAGGGGTCCTCGAGCTGCGTGGGAGTAAAGCGCGGGGAGCAGCCGTGTCCCAGGGCGTCGATCAAGACGACTTCGTAGTCGCTGGACCATCGAGCGGAGATATCACTGAGGGATGCGGCATTGTCGGTCACGCCGTGAAGAGCGTAGATGCGTCCTTTTGAGGGGGTACCTGAAATATTCGCGGCAAGGCGCGACGGGGTCATTGCTTCTCCTCCATGAGCATCCGCTCCGTATACAGGAAGCATACAGGAAGTTTGCTGCTAATCTATGGGTACGCTCCACGCACTCAATCATTCTGATCATCACGGAGGATGCCATGGATGAGAGCAAGATCGAAAACGTCATGTCTGAGCTGCTTGGCGAGGGCTATCGAATTGTCAGGGATAACGGCGAGTTGTCCCCGATGATCGAATGGGTCGACTGGGCGGGCGACCCCGACGACGAGGACGATGAAGAACGCGTCGAAGTGAACTTCTCCGACGGAACGATGGAGACCTACCCCATGGGTGTTCAGCTCCGTCAGATCTGGCACGAAGACGCGGAGTAAGAACAAGCGAAACGAGACAGAGCGGCGGATCCGCAAGCGCCGATGCGCGTGCTTGTTGCCCAAACTGAGGGTTCCCGTTATCATTGTATTAACCGTTCAGCCCGCTACTCTTTTGGAGTAGACGGGCTGGATTTCTATCTGGAAGGTCGCGTATGGAGGCTCAGGTCAAACAGCCAACCACGCTTGAGGAGCAACTCGAACTTCTATCCAAACGCGGTATGTCTCTTGACAAGCCACTCGCCTTACAGTGGCTGTCAAACGTTTCGTACTACAGGCTGTCTGGCTATTGGTACCCCTACCGTGTTCTAGCCGCGAGCGATGACCCGAAAAAGCCAGTGCGATTGGATGATTTCGTTGATGGCACATCATTTTGTGAGGTTGCTAGCCTGTACGAGTTTGATCGCAAGCTCCGCGCTCTGGTACATGACGGAATGGAGCGCATCGAAGTTGCTCTGCGGACTCGCGTTGGTGAATGGATCACACAACATGGTGCGTTGGCTTATCGTGAGTCATCGTTATTCCATGAGGGATTCGACCACGTTGCCTGGCTTGCAAGAGTTTATAGTCGAGTTGCCCGAGCCAAGTCAAGCAATGCAGCAATTCGACATTACGAAAACAAGTACGGGCACTACCCGTTCTGGGTAGTGGCTGAGGTGTTAGATTTTTCAGATGTTTCACGCATGTTTAGTGGTCTTCCTGTCGACGTGCAACACAGCATTTCCGCTGATTTTGGCTTCCGGATCGCTGTAGATAAGCTCAGCTCGAAGCAAAAGAAAAGCTACTACGACCAAGATCCTCTTGTGCGTTGGTGCGAGCAGCTGACCGTCGTGCGTAACGTGTGCGCCCATCATGCCCGCCTGTTCAACAGGCATCTCACGCCAGCGTCGACGAACGCTTTCCGCACCATTACTGCTCTCTCATCGCTACCGGATGGGCAGAGTGACAAACTTTATGGGGCTCTACTGGTTATGGCGTTCATGCTCCGTACGATCTCACCCGGCACAACATGGCCGTCAAAGCTCACAGGCTTGATTCAAAAGGATTTCGAGAATCTCAGCCTGCGCAGTATCACTGAAATGGGGTTTCCTGACAATTGGGAAGCCAGCCTAGTCCCCCCATACCTGGCCTAATCCTTCACATAGAAACCGCACTCATAGCCATCAGTCTCGAGTGGCACTGCGTCTACCCAGGTGCGAATCATGGGCTCATAAGTACCACGACCTCTTCCACGGATGCACGACTGTGGATTCGTCGACAATGGTCATGTGTAAATGTGCATCGCGAGCGTGAGCAAATGCCTCAGTCGTCGCGGTGCCCATAGCGTGCAGGATCAACTGGCTGTTGATACTTCGGCAGCCCGTCAACTACCAGCAGGTACGACTCCATGACAAGCTCGCGGACGAGTTCGTCGTTAATCCCCGGTCCCGGCATGACGGTGATCCAGTGTTTCTTATTCATGTGGTAACCCGGAGTGATCGATTCAAAGCTTTCACAGAGCGCACGGGCTTCCTCTGGATCCGCCTTGAGATTCACCATCCGCTTCCCGCGGACGGTCGAGATCATGAACCACTTCCCGCAGACCCGCGCGACCTCCCACTCCTCATTAAAGGGATAAAGCTCGCTTGCGGGAAGCTCGAGCGCAGCGTCGACGACAGTTTTCCAAAGCTGTTCATCATCTAGGTCGGCCTTCATGAGGACCCCCATTCACTGCGTCTTTCGAGTAACAAAAAGCGGCCCACACGGGACCGCCGGCTGAGACCTAGACCTCGGATTTGATAACAAGGTAGCCAGTTTCTATGGATTGATGTGGTCGCCTCACAGTTTCAGCAGCCGACTCTCAACGCCTGCGCCGTCAGATATTGTAAGCACGGAAGCATCTTTATATCCTGACACAGCCCCAATCGGCGGTTCCATATTGTCCTTTAAGCGCCGAGTCAATACCTACTTTGATTCGGATTTTTTCTGCGCGGCACCCCAAGCCCACTGAAGCCCCTCGAGTCCCTAGAGATCCTGACCGTCCCTCCCGTAGGGGACAATGAGAAGCTATCGGGGGAAACTCGACGACAAGCAAGCCAACGCAAGGAAGAAAGAACATAGCTGTGAAAACGCAAAATATAAATGAAGACAACACAGCTAGCTCTCACCAGACATCAACCGCACATGCACATCAAGACAAAACGCGCACGATAAGACGCGTCCTCTGGTGGATGGGCCTAGTTTTATTGATCCCATCCCTAGAAGGGTGGACTAGCAGCGAAGATGCATTCTGGATATTTCGTGAGTTCCCAACACCGGTTGCTCAATATTCCAATGCCGTTACTCAACGAATTGTGACAGTTCTGCTCGTTGGATTTGGATGTTGGTGCGTAGTTGGTTTACTTAAAGTCACATCTGTGTACGATTTTGCAAGGGCAAATTTCTCGCAGAAACAGAACCGCAATGGGAAAACGCTAACGAAGATACTCGTTGCCATTGTGACAATATGCATGTCAATCATTGCAGGACTGTCGCTGATTGTGCTTCTGGTGGATGTGAGTGGCACTCCGCTGTGAGTGGATAACCATGGTAAGTACTGGCTATCCACTCACAGCCTTACGCTCAACGCTCCACTGACTTCACATCATCGGCGAGGACTATCTAAGAATGCGGCGTAAGCGCGGGCAAGCGTTTCAGATTCTCTACGATCCGGAAGTCGACTGGCTCCGGTATCGGCCATGAGGGTGTGGGCCTGCTCGGTATCCCCGTAGCGGATGAGGACACGGCCGGCGAACCTGGAGAGGGTGGCGTTGCGGTTGCCTCCCCCGATAGCGAGTGTGGCAGCGTCGAACGCGGCGAACGCATCTGTCTCAGCCTGGCGGGTCATCCACTCATCGACCAGCATGGAACCTTGGAGCGGGCGACGGGAATCGAACCCGCGCTGTCAGCTTGGGAAGCTGAAGTTCTACCATTGAACTACGCCCGCGAGGCGCCGAGCACGCAGTCGGTGCTACCAACGCAACTCGTTCATCATAGCGGCTCGCTTGAGTTCAGTCCAAAGCTTCGGACATAGACTATGAGCTGTGACTTCACCCAACCCTCGCCCCGTCGTTGCCGCTGCAATCTTTGATCGCCTCCCCCACCCAACCGCGCTTTTGTGTGCCTCCCGCTCCTACCCAGAAGATTTACGAGGCCTCTTCGAGCTCCCCGGCGGAAAGGTTGAGGAAGGCGAAGACCCCGTGCGCGGCCTCGTTCGTGAAATCGACGAAGAACTGGAGTGCGCGCTGGTGGTCGACCAGCCCATCTTCTCCCCCGAGGGGAAGTGGTGGCCGATCCTGAACGGTCGGGTGATGGCGGTGTGGGGATGCACGCTTGCGGACCCCGACCAGCAGCTCACTCCCGGGCACTCTCATTTGGAACTGCGGTGGACTCGCCTTGACGAGGTCCTTGATCTGCCGTGGATTCCCGCAGATCTTCCCATCGTTGAAGCTGCGATCGAGCAGTACTCATCTGCGGCTACTTGTTGATAGGCATCGTCCACACACCCGATTTTGATTCAGACACTTCTGCATTTTCTGTCAGAATAGATGTATGCCGAAGATTATTGGGGACTCGCTAGCCGACCACCGAGAGCTCACGCGCAACCGCCTTTTCGATGCGCTCGCAAGCCTTCTCGCCGAGCAGCCTTTCGATTCAATCTCGATGTCCCAAATCGCCACGCGCGCAAAAGTTGGCCGCACTGCGGTCTACAACCACTTCCCCGACAAGGAAGTCCTCCTCCTTGAGTTCATGCGTCGCGTTACCCTGCAGTTCTCGCAACGCCTCGAAGAGGCGATCACACAGGTTAACGATCCCCTGGCCCAGTTGCGTATCTATATCCGCGCACACCTGGAGATGACGACCCGCTACCACCTGAATTCGACTTTTAACCTGCGCACTCAGGTTTCGCGCGAAAACTCTGCGCACCTGCACGATCACGCAACAATCATCTCGACCAGGCTCCTGGAAATCCTCGGCCGATGCATGGAAACCGGCGCGATCCCCAAACAAAATCCGCACGCACTGATCCCCCTGATCCACTCGTGTTTGGCAGGCAATCGCCTCCCCGCCAACCCACAGCAGCGCGAGGCGACAATTGCCACCGTTCAGACCTTCATTCTTCGAGGCATCGGCGCGGATATCCCCATTACTTCCTCCGCGCAACGTCCCTCTGCGCTTGAGAACGCCTCAAAGGAGGGCGCAGATGGCGCTGAAACCGCTGGAGATACCGCCTACATGCGCTGCCCGGTCAGTGCATAGGCACTTGTGATCTGACAAACTCCTATAGGATCGTGGAATAAGTGACCGGCACACGCCGTTGAGCTGAACATGACCCGGGGCGTGTGCCCCTCACTGAAATAAAGGAGTACCCATATGAGCACGATCGCGCTCACCTCGGAAAACTTCAACGAGACCATCAACTCTGACAAGATCGTGCTGGTGGATTTCTGGGCAAACTGGTGCGCCCCCTGCCGCCAGTTCGGCCCGATCTTCGAAGCAGCCTCAGAGCGTCACGAAGATGTTGTTTTCGCCAAGGTTGATACCGATGCCAACCAGGACATCGCCGCAGCACTGGAGATCGCATCAATCCCGACCCTGATGATCTTCCGCGAAGGCGTCCTGATCTTCCGCAACTCCGGCGCGATCCCCGGAGCAGCCATTGACGACCTGGTTTCCCAGGCACAGGCCCTCAACATGGAAGAGGTCCACGCAGAGGTCGCGAAGCAGGAAGCTCAGAACGACTGACCTCAGTCAGTACTGACTTCGTACGACAGATAAGTGGTGGGGACGGCCAAGCCGTCCCCACCACTTATTGCTTACCTAGGAGCGCATCCGTTCAGGCGGCACCCACGCAGTACGCGCAAGAACCCGGCTCGTTCGACATGCTCTAGCCCTGTAGCTCAGCCGCAACCAGCTCAGCCAGCTGAATTGCATTCAGAGCTGCGCCCTTGCGCAGGTTATCGCCACTCACCACGAAAACAATACCGCGGTTATCCGGAACGGCCTGATCCTGGCGAATACGGCCGACCAAGACATCGTCTTCACCGGCAGCCTCAAGCGGGGTCGGAATGTCGACGACGCGAACTCCGGGAGCACTGTTGAGCGCGGCCACGGCCTCGTCGCGAGAAATCGAAGCGGGGAACTCAGCGTGGACGGTCATCGTGTGTGCGGTCAGGACCGGCACACGCACGCAGGTACCACTCACAAGCAGATTGGGAGCGTGCAGGATACGACGCGATTCGTTACGGAGCTTCTGCTCTTCGTCGGTCTCGAAGCTGCCATCGTCAACAATCGAACCGGCCAAGGGCACAACATCGAAAGCGATGGGGGCAACGTAAACCTGGGGAGTACCGAAATCAACGGCATGTCCGTCGGTGGTCAGGCCCTCGAGGTTCTGATCGACGGTGCCGCGAACCTGATCGAGGAGCTCACGAACACCCTTGAGTCCCGAGCCAGAAACGGCCTGGTAAGAGGACACGGTCAGACGCTCAATACCGCCAGCAGCTTGCGCAAGCGGCTTAATTGCAGGCATGACGGCCATGGTCGTGCAGTTCGGGTTGGCAATGATGCCCTTGGGGCGATCGGCGATGTCTGCACCGTTGACCTCGGAGACGACCAGCGGGACCTCGGGGTCCTTGCGCCATGCGGAGGAGTTGTCGACGACTACGGCGCCGGCCTCGGCAAACTTCGGCGCGTACTCGCGCGAGGCCGCTGCACCCGCGGAAAAGATCGCGATGTCGATCCCGGAGAAGTCGGCGGTCGCGACGTCTTCAACGACGACCTCTGTGCCCTTCCACGGGAGTGTCGAACCCGCCGAGCGAGCGGAGGCAAAGAAACGAATCGTTTCAACCGGGAAGTTTCGCTCTTCCAGGATTGTGCGCATCACGCGACCAACCTGGCCCGTCGCACCGACAACAGCAACCGTCAAACCAGCCATTTTCAGCCTCTCTTTGTGTAAATACGCGTTCTCAGCGGCCCGTGCCAGCGTAGACAACGGCCTCGGAAACTTCGGCGTCCATGCCGAAAGCAGAGTGGACAACTGCAACCGCGCGGTCCAGGTCTTCCAATCGAGTCACGATCGACAGACGAATCTCGGAAGAAGAAATCAGATCGATGTTGATTCCCGCCTCAGACAGCGCAGCGAACAGGCGTGCGGCCACACCCGGGTTGGTGCGCATGCCAGTACCCACCAGCGAAAGCTTGCCGATGTTCGGGTTGTAGAGGACCTCTTGGAAACCGATCTCTTCCTTCGCGGCATCCAAAGCATCCAGAGCAACCTGGGCGTCGGCCTCGGGAATGGTGAAGGTGATGTTCGCGCGAGTGCGATCGCCGACGGGGATGTTCTGGACGATCATGTCAATATTGGCGCCCGCAGCAGCAATGGTCTTAAAGACCTTCGCCGCGCGACCGGGGTGGTTCGGGACGCCGGCAACGGTGATCTTGTCCTGGCCGCGGTCATGGGCAATTCCAGAAATGATGGGCTGTTCCATCTGTCCTTCTTTCGGGTCGAGGAATGCGGCCTCGGGAACCAGGCCTTTAAGTGAGGGGGACGCAGGGGTGTCGGAAATCCAGGTTCCATCTTTCTCGGAGAAAGAAGAACGCACGTGCAAGGGAACCTTGTAGCGGCGGGCAAATTCAACGGCGCGCAGGTGGAGGATCTTCGCTCCGTGAGCGGCCAGCTCCAGGGTTTCTTCGGTCGAGATGGTTCGAACGCGGTGGGCCTTTTTAACGATTCGCGGGTCTGCAGAGAAAAGGCCATCGACGTCGGTGTAGATCTCGCAGACATCAGCGTGGAGGGCGGCAGCGAGGGCGACCGCGGTCGTATCGGAACCACCTCGGCCCAGGGTTGTCACGTCCTCGTCATCGGAAATTCCTTGGAATCCGGCGACAATTGCGACCTGCCCTTCCGAGATCGTGCGGGCAATGCGCTCGGGAACCATGCCGGTGATTTGTGCGCGGCCGTAGGCGGAGGTCGTGTGAATGCCTGCTTGTGCGCCGGTGAAGGCCTGAGCGGCAACACCCAATTCGTTAATCGCCATAGACAGGAGGGCCATCGAAATACGCTCGCCCGCAGTGAGGAGAATGTCCATTTCGCGTTCGGGAGCATGCTCGGTAATCTGAGCGGCCGTGTCCAAGAGGTCGTCAGTTGTATCGCCCATTGCGGAGACGACAACGACGAGCTTGTGTCCGGCGTTTCGAGTGTCGACGATGCGTTTTGCAACGCGTTTGATCGCTTCGACATCGGCGACGGACGAGCCTCCGTACTTTTGCACGATGAGCGCCACGAGTAGTCCTAACTGTCTGTGTTCTGGTTTCCTTCCCTAATCGTGGCGAAAGTTTGGGGTTGCTGCGACTTTTGACCAACACGTGAACGTATGTGCCCATTTGTAAACGTAACTTACCGTACATACCTGAGCCTTCGGGGCATGGGAGAATAGTGTGAGCTCGGCTCCCAAGAAAGGAACGCACGATGTCGCACACGGTTTACGGCACTCCCGTTGTTCATGGAGTGTCCTACGCACCGATCGTATGGACATCACGTCATCCCCTCCCCCCCACAGAGTTCACCGAGCTTCCCCCCAAGGAGCGCGCCGCATGTGCCGCGCATTTGGAAGAGATCTGCCGAAGCGTCGGCGATGACCTCTTCGCCCAATCCGAACAGGCCTACGGCGATGTTTCCGACGTGCTCATGATGACTGCTTCCCTAGCGACCGATCCCAGCTGGATTGCGGAGGCACAATCGTGGATTTATTCCGGGGTACCCGCTCCTCAGGCGGTTGTTCGCGCGACCGAAAAGTTCACCGAAGTCTTCCGCGCTTCGGGCGGACTCATGCTCGAGCGCGTGGCGGACCTCAAGGACGTGCGCGACCTGATTCTTGCCCACTTAGCTGCTTCCTCAGGTGACGAGGCCAGCGATGCGCGCGTGCATGCGCGGAAGGCGCAGGCGGCCTCGGAAAGCCCCTATATTCTCTGCGCGCGGGATTTGTCGCCTTCGGACACGGCGCATCTCAACCCCGCGCATTGCGTGGGGATCGTGACCCAGCTGGGCGGCCCCACCTCGCACACCTCGATCATCGCTCGCCAGCTGGGGATCCCCTGCATCGTGGCGGCTCGTCGGCTGGGCGAGATCCCCACGGGCGAGTATGTGCTCATGGATGCTTTTGTGGGCTCCGTGACCACTGGCGTTCCCGAAAATGAGGCCCGCGAGGCCGTAGAGCGTGACCGACGCCGCGCCGAGGCCACCCTCAAATGGGCACCGCCCGCGCACACCTCGGATGATCATCCCATGCGTTTGCTCGCAAATATCCACGACCTGGCCAGCGCGAAAGCTGCTGCCCGTTCCCCGCTTGCCGATTCGATTGGGCTTTTCCGTTCAGAAATTGCCTTCCTCAACGCACAAACCGAGCCTTCCATTGAGGAACAGACCGAGTTTTATTCGAGTATTTTCCAAGAGTTCCAGGGGTATTCAGTGTGCGTGCGCACGCTGGATGCGGGCTCCGATAAGCCGCTGGCCTATGCGACGATTCCCGGCGAGGAGAACCCGGCTCTTGGCGTTCGCGGGATCCGAACCTCAGGCCCGCATCCGCAGATTCTCCAAAACCAGCTCGAGGCGATTGCTTTTGCGGCAATGCGTCAGCGTGAGACTTCGGTTTCGGTGATGGCGCCGATGGTGTCAACGGCTGCCGAGGCCAAGTGGTTTGTCTCCTCGGTTCGCCAGCTCTCCGAGCGTTTCGAGGTCGAGCTGCATGCTGGGGTGATGATTGAGGTCCCCGCGGCGGCACTGATGATCGATTCAATCATGGAGCACGTGGACTTCGTGTCGATTGGTTCGAACGACCTCATCCAGTACACGATGGCTTCGGACCGCCTCTCACCGGACCTTGCCGAGTATTCCGATCCTTGGCAACCCGCGCCTTTGCGCTTGATTGCACAGGTTGCACACGCTGGCCTCACGCACGGGGTGAGCGTGAGTGTGTGTGGCGAGGCCGCGGCCGACCCGCTGCTGGCCTGCGTTTTCGCGGGTATGGGTGTTCCCGCGCTGTCGATGCCACGCTTGGCTATCCCCTCGGTCGGTGCGCAGCTTGCTCAGGTGAGCCTGGCACAGTGTCGCTTGGCTGCTGCTTCCGTTGTCGAGGCCGCCGACCCGGGCGATGCGCGCTACCGCGCGCGCGGGGCACTCCAGGTGGAGTTTTAACGGCAAGCAAGAATCTGAAGTACTCACTTCTGCTTACGCAGATACATGACTGAATCTAATCGGGACGCTTAAAAAGCCCGGTTCCACTCTTCAGGTATTCCGAGGCTCGGAGTTCGAACCAATGGGTTCTGCAGAAATTCCTCAACAAGGAGCCTCGAAACTTTATCCGGCCATGTAGTTCCCGGAGACGTTACGCTCAGAAGATGCGACATGACGACAATCGCACCAAAGATGCGTTCACTTTGTCGTGCTGGGAGCGCAGAGAATTTCGTTTGTGACTTTAAAGCCGAAGTGGGAGCCGGGGTAAACGATTTATTCCACAGTCGACCGTGATGTGCGCACGTATTCCGTATGATTGCAAACTGTTCGAGCCACCGTGCTAATGGTGATTGTTTCTTTGCTTTTTCCTGCTGATTCCGAGACAAGGAATTCAGATTAATTCGTATCCCCAGACTCTCTGCAACCGTTTGCTGATCCCGAACACGCATCCCGTCAAACATTCGCGATAAATCACTGAAATCAAGGACCTCAGCCAACACCCAAAACGGAAACTGAGAATTATAGACATCACAATAATGTTGGATGGCTTCGCTACGCATACGCATACGGGAAATCCGTTTATCGACGGTTTCGAGCCACTGCTTATGTCGAAAGGTCGGACGGAAATTAGCAGGATTTTGATAGAAAACCGGATCGGTCATGCATAAACAGTCCCCGATTCTCGTCCGCATTGTCGTTTCAATACGCTCAATCGCATCGAAAAGGAGGGTACGTAGCTTCCGATCGGCCTCATACAATGCGACTACATCCGCGAAAGAGATCCCATTGTCGAATTCATCGAGATGTGTACCATCATCGTCAAGTTTCCGAGCTGGATACCAGTACGCTGAGAGCCGGTAATAACTAACATTCGAGAGCCATTGCCATGCAAGCTGCTCATCAACTTGCATGCCGCGTTCGCGTAATGTCTCTATCTGTTCGCTAATCGTCGTTGCCGGCTTCAGTTCCTTTGACATCGAAGACATCCTCGTCATTCGCTGATAAAGATCCAGCCCACTCTCAACCATATCGGTTGAGGCGGGCTGAACGATTAGTTTCAGAATACCGAATTTATGCCATTCTGTCATTCGCTTTTCTTATAAATTGTGCAGGTCACAATTCCATCGCCGGCAGGATCACCGAGAAGGTTGTCCCGTGTTCACCGGGCTTACCTTCGCCTTCGCATAAGGTATCGACATCCACCCGGCCGCCCAAGGCCTCGGCAATGGAAGAAACGATCGACAGACCAAGGCCAGACGATCCCTTGCCCTGACGCGAGCGCGAAGTGTCGCCTCGGACGAAACGATCAAAGACGGTTGCGCGCAACTCGGGCGGAATACCCGGGCCGTCATCGGCAACACTCATGCGCACAAAGCCCGGCGTCGATGCGGTACCAGCGATCATTTGCACTCCAACTTTGACGTGAGTGCCAGCGGGAGTGTGAATCCTAGCGTTATTGACCAGGTTTGCGAAGACCTGGCGAAGCGCAGACTCATCACCCCGCACGGTGCAGGAAGTGCAGGAATCGGCCTCGTCATCAATTTCGGGAAGGTCCAGACTCCACTGGTGATCTGGACCCGCTGCATGGGCGTCTGACACTGCGTCGATAGCCAATGGGATCACGTCGACCGGATCGCTGGCCAGTTCACGTCCCGCATCAAGGCGAGCCAACAGCAGAAGATCCTCAACCAGACCGGACATACGCGCGGACTCAGACGCGATTCGCGAAAGCGCAAGCTCTTGGTCCGTTGCCCCTCGTTGAAGAAGCTGCGTGTAACCCTGAATTGATGCCAAAGGAGTTCGGAGTTCGTGCGAGGCATCGGCGACGAATTGACGCAGGCGTTGCTCGGATTCAGCGCGGGCCTGAAGCGCAGTTTCAACATTGTCGATCATGGTATTCAACGCGAAACCAACATCGCCAACTTCATCCCCGGGTTGCGCAATGGAGTAATCAACGCGTTGGAAATCCTCAACCGTTGGTGTGGCAATCAGGTCCTTGGAGCCGATGTTTCGTGCAGTCGCCGCTACCTCACCCAAGGGGAGCATTTCTTTGCGAATCCACTTGCGACCGATGAAAGTCGCGCCTGCGATCACGACAAGAGCAATGACGCCTTCAAGAGCCACCAACATAATCAGCGTCGAGTTATTGGCTGCCAAAGACAGGCCGACGACCAGTGTCCGTGACTCTGATTGACCGCACATAACCCTGAAAGAGCCTAAATTCGGCAGGCTGACATTGTGTCCGTGTCCATCACAGCGCAAGGAGAGAATCTGCTGCTGAGCGGCACTATCGAGCTCCACCACATCAAATTGCTTGACGACACCCGAAACGATCTCATCGTCGTCCTTGATGAGCTGCAACTGGCCTTCTGCAGAACCTGGTCCTCGCAAACCACGCGGTCCGTGTTCACTTGGCGAGGCAGAGGAACTTGGGGAATTCGACTGCGATGGACCGTGGTCATCATCCTGGTCCTCCTGTGACCCAGCCGTCGGAGGAGGGGGCGGAGGAATAGGTTGTTGCAAACTGAGCTCTGCGTTCTTTTCAAGCCTGCTGAGCATGGATTCAAGCGAACTATCGAGCTTGGAGGACATCCACGAATGCATTGCGAGCGCCGAGGCGGTAAGCATGGTAACCAACGCCAAAGCGACGGCTGCAGCAAGAAAACGACTCAGGCGAACAGTGAGAAGACGCGATCGCTTGCGCTTTGTTTGAGGAGCACTGTGCTTGTGAGCGCGCGCCTGTGGTTCAGTATTCGAAGCTTGGGGGGCAGAGCTTGTCATTGGCGCTCCTAGGAGGCGGGCCTGAGGATATAACCGGCTCCCCTGACCGTGTGAATCATGGGGTCACGCCCAGCATCGATCTTCTTACGCAAATACGAAATGTAAAGCTCGACGATGTTCGCCTGACCACCGAAATCGTAGGACCACACGCGGTCGAGAATCTGCGACTTCGACAAGACAACGTTCGGGTTTTCCATAAAGTACCGCAGCAGCTCGAATTCGGTGTTCGTGAGCGTAATCGCTTCACCACCGCGCGCAACGTCGTGGGAGTCCTCGTCCAAGGTCAGGTCACCAACAGTCAGAACACGTTCAGCGGTAACCGAAGCCATTCCAGAGCGGCGAAGCAGTGCGTCAATACGCGCGGTGACTTCATCCAAGTCGAAGGGCTTTGTCACGTAGTCATCGGCACCGGCGCGCAGTCCGGCAACGCGATCAGCCACCGCGTCACGTGCCGTCAAGAACAGGACCGGAAGATGGGGCTTGCGCTTACGTAGGCGTTCCAAGGTTTCCATTCCGTCGAGGCCGGGCATCTGGATATCCAAAACGACCACATCGGGGTCAAAAGTATCGGCCTTATCCAAGGCTTCCCAGCCATTGGCCGCGGTTTTTGTCTCCCAGCCCTGATGCCTCAAGGCCGATCCTAAGAGTTCAGCGAGGACGGATTCATCGTCGACGACAAGAATGCGCGCGGGCGTCCCATCGGGGCGCACGAAGTTGGATTCTGTTGTACTCACGTCGCGATCCTTTCACAGTTTCCGTCGACATTCAGGACATGTTGCGCCGGCCTTCCATTGCCCGGCCAAGGGTAATGGAGTCCGCGTATTCTAGGTCGCCGCCCACGGGAAGCCCCATAGCAAGTCGCGTTGTCATCACACCAATTGTCGAAAGGGTGCGCGCTAGGTACGAGGCGGTTGCCTCACCTTCAATATTCGGGTTCGTTGCGATGATGATTTCTTGAACGACACCGTCAGAGAGACGCCCCAAGAGTTGGCGAATCCTCAGTTGATCCGGACCAATTCCGTGGATCGGGTCAATGGCTCCGCCCAGCACGTGGTAGCGTCCGCGGAATACTCGAGAATTCTCGATCGCTTGAATATCCTTCGGTTCCTGCACGACGCAAATAATGCTGGGATCGCGACGAGGGTCGCGACAAATCGAGCATTCATCGTCTTCAGTGAGGTTCCCACACACCGAGCAATGCTTGACCTGGTTACGCACCGCGTTGATCGCGGTGGTCAAGCGCTCTACGTCCTCAGGTTCGGCCTCGAGAAGGTGCAAAGCCATGCGTTGCGCGCTCTTTGGCCCAACCCCGGGAAGCTGGCCAAGTTCATCAATGAGATCTTGAAGAGCTCCTTCGTACACGCGTCACCACCCTCCCTGGTCATCGGTCTTCTGCTCAATGATGGTTCCGCCCAGAATATCCAAAACTGCGGGAATCCCGAAGAGATTCGACTCGGACATATCCTCATCATCGATGCTGGCGCTATCGTCTTCCGCAGCAGAAACAGTGGGCACCTCGAAGGGTTCATCCTCTGTTTCCGGCGAGGCCTCTTCCGCGTCGCTCTCATCCGTTTCCTCACGCGCGCTCACCCCAGCGAAACGCTGCGAGGGCAAGGGCGTGACCTCTGCAAAAGCAGGAACCGAGGGCACCGATTCCTCTTCTTCGGGATCAAAACTGGGCGGTTGAATGACCGTCTCGCTCCATCCCGAGGTCGGGGTAAAACACTCTGATTCGTCTTCATCGTCGTCTTCAGGCTGATCGAGGGCACTGCCCTGAGGGCCCGCTGGCTTTGGCGTTGGCTCCGGCACTGGCTGCGAGGAAGCAGGCGCTTCAAGCTCTGCGTTGCTGTCTTCATCGCTGTCTTCGCCGGGATCAAAAGGGGGCGGCTCCTGGGTGCGCCAATCGTACGACGCGGGGGATTGCGGGTCATAGGGCTGCGTTGCGTCAATCGGCTGAGCTGGAACACGCAATCCCTGCTCGGTCGGCGCGTTGGTTTCCGGGGACTCCGGAGGCGTCGCAACCTGCCAAACGGGTGCTTCCTGCGGCGCTTCGGCGCGATGTTCAGCTTCGCGGCTCTGCCTGCCACGCTGGGGTGCCGACTGCTGGCTGGCGCCCTGCGCGGGCGCCGCGGCTGCGGCATGCGCGTTGGCAGAAGGCGTTGAAACCGCCGGGCCGCCGCCTGCTTGTCCAACCTGTGCGCTGACATTCAGGCGAATACCGAGGACGTCATAGATTGTTTCTTCAACGATTTGGGCCCGGCCACCATTGGTGAAGCTGGCAACCATTCCCTGACTGGGGAAGAGCAGTACCAATTGATCCCCATCAACGGCACCCAATTGCCCATTTTGCGAGAGCAAACTCCACACAACCCTGCTGTGGGTCGCGAGGCGTTCAACGACATCGCCCCAACGCTGGCGGATGAGGTCAGCGCCCGCTGCTCCTCCAGCAGAGTGGCTCGGGGCCGGCGCGGGAGTAGTGGCGGGGGTGGGCGTAGAGGCCTGTGCGGGGGCCTCGGCCTGAACGGGTCCAGATGCTCGTGCCGGAGTGGAAGCAGGGGCGTCTCCCCCACGCTGCGCCGGCTGAGCAACCTCCCACCCAGTTGAAGAAGCAGGAGATTCCGCGCGAGCTTCGGGAACGGACTGGGGCTGAATCTGAGTCTGAGCCTGGCTCTGAGGAGCACCCTGCTCCCCATTCTTTTCGGCCTTCTTTCGAGCCAAGGCTTCACGCGCTTGGCGAGCGCCAAAGGAACCCGCACCCGCAGGCTTTTCTGCAGGCGCCCCTCCCCCAACGAGGCCAACTCCGCCAGAAAGCGGACCAGAGCCTCCACCGGTCTGTCCTTGGGTGGAAGCGACATATCCGGCATCAGAGTGTGCGTTTGGGGCGGGTACCAAGATCCGGCCGATCAAGAGTTCAAGTTGAAGCCGAGGCGAGGTTGCACCCGTCATAGAACGCAAAGCCTGATCGGTCAGATCAGCGGCGCGCGAGAGCGCCTGGGTCCCCCAGTTCTTTGCCTGGATGCTCATGCGTTCAAATTGATCGTGTGGGGTGCCAACCAGAACATCACTGGCCCCGTCACCCGCGACAGCGATGATCAACAGGTCGCGCAGACGTTGGAGAAAATCCTCAACAAAACGACGCGGATCATGCCCCGAGGACACCATCTTTTCAATGACGCGATACGCGGCGCTTCCATCGCCACCGGCAAGAGCATCAACGCTCTCATCCAAAAGCGCGGTATCCGTGTAGCCGAGCAGTGCAACTGCGGTCTTATACGCGATTTCGCCCTCAATAGCACCAGCCATGAGCTGGTCCAAGACCGATAGCGAGTCACGTACAGAACCACCACCGGCGCGAATAACCAGAGGCAAAACACCTTCACCGACGCGGATGTTTTCCTCATCGCACAGGGTGTGCAGGTAGGGCTCCAAGATATCCGGTGGTACCAAGCGGAAAGGATAGTGATGCGTACGCGAACGGATGGTTCCAATCACGCGTTCAGGTTCGGTCGTTGCGAAGATGAACTTCACGTGCTCGGGCGGCTCTTCCACAAGCTTAAGCAGGGCATTGAATCCCTGGGGACTGACCATGTGGGCTTCGTCGATGATGAAGACCTTGTAGCGGTCACGCACCGGCGCAAAAGTGGCGCGCTCACGTAGGTCACGCGCATCATCCACACCACCGTGCGAGGCAGCGTCAATTTCAACAACGTCGAGTGATCCCGGGCCACCGGTTGCCAGCTCGCGACAGGACTCACACTGACCGCAAGGCGTATCTGTTGGGCCTTCAGCGCAGTTCAGGCAGCGCGCCAAAATACGCGCAGACGTCGTCTTGCCACACCCACGAGGACCAGAAAACAAGTACGCATGATTCACCCTGTGGGCGCGAAGAGCCGCACGAAGAGGCTCGGTCACGTGTTCCTGACCGATGACCTGTTCGAAGGTGTCGGGCCTGTACCGGCGATAAAGAGCTGTCGTCACACTTGAACTTTACGGCCCCGCGCGCTCATTTGCGTCCTGTTTTCACCCCAAGCCGCAGAAACACCGCAAAAATCATAAAAGTGGAGGTCCAAGCAGTTTCCCACTTGGACCTCCACTCACTCACGTCTATGCCACCGACTCAGCGGCGGCGACGCGCATTAGGAGATGCGGCCTCGGCGACGGAGGATAAGGAGCACGCCACCGGCGATCAGTGCTGCAGCACCCACACTCAGGACCCCGGACTCAGCGCCTGTACGCGCCAACTTCGAGGGCACAGCCTTCGGGTTCGGCTGCTTCGCGGGCTGCGGAGCCGGCGGAACTTCCTTCTCCATGTATCCGAAGTCGACGTTCTCAACGGTCGGGTTCGACTCGCCAAGCTCGATCAGCTCGGACTGAGAGTCCTTGAGCGTATCGGGATCAAGAGTGACCTCCAGGCCGTTCAAGACACCGGTCGTATCAACCTTCACGCGGTACTTGCCATCGGGCAGGTGCGAGAACTTGTATGCGCCGTTGGAATCCGTGGTGGTGGTCTCCACGACGTTTCCGTTCTCATCAAGCAAGGTCACCTTGACCGAGGGGAAACCGGGATCGCTGGGATCCTTGACGCCGTTGCGGGCCTCGTCACGGAAGATCGTGCCGCTGATCGAGTTGTTCTCGATGTAACCGAAGTTCACACCGCTTTGAGTGCGGTTCGTGTTGCTCAGGGAGATCGTTCCAGAGGTCGAATCCGCGACGCCGTCGGGATCCTCGGTCTGGTCTAGGCCCTTGAGCGTTCCGGTCGTATCGACCTTGACGCGGTAGTCACCAGCGGGCAGCTTGGAGAAGCTGTAGGCACCGTTCGCATCCGTCGTTGTTGTCGCCACAACATTGCCCGCAGAATCCAGCAGGTTCACGGTGACACCCGCGTAGGGATTCTCGGTGGCATCGTGGGATTCACTGCGGTTTCCATCGCGGTAAATCGTGCCGGAGAGCGAGTAGTCCGGAACGTAACCGAAGTTGACGCCTTCCTTCACGCTCTGCGTCGGATCTAGGGTGATGGGCTCGGAGGCGTTGTCCTTCGTGCCATCGGGATCCTCGGTCTGCTCGGTGTCCGTAAGGGCGCCATCCTTCACAACCTTGACCGAGTAAGTGCCATCGGGCAGGTGCTCGAAGGAGTAGCTGCCATCCGCGGCGGTCTGAGTCGTCGCAATGACGTTGCCATTTTCATCGAGCAACTGGACGGTCTGACCTTCGTAGCCCTCCTCGCCGGAGTTCAGCGAAGAGGAACGGTTATCGTCGCGGTAAACAACGCCCTTGATGATGTTGTTCGGGTTGTAACCGAAGTTCACACCGGTCTGGGTCGGGTTGTCTGCACCGATCGAGATCTTCCCCGAGGCGTTGTCTTTGGTGCCGTCCGGGTCCTCGGTCTGGTCCATGTCCTTGATGGCGCCATCCTTGACGACCTTCACCGTGTACTCACCGGCAGGCAGCTTGGAGAAGGAGTAATTTCCGTCGGCGTCGGTCGTGGTCGTTGCAACGGTGTTGCCCGAGGCGTCAACCAAGTTGACGGTGACACCCTGGAAGACTGTCTCGCTTGCGTCCTTGGATTCGGAGCGGTTCGAATCGCGGTAGATGTTACCGGCGATCGAGTAATCCGGAACGTAACCGAAGTTCACGCCAGACTTCTTCGGGTTGGCCTCGTTCAGAGTGATCTTTTCCGAGGCGTTGTCCTTAGTTGCGTCAGGGTCTTCAGTCTGCTCGGTATCCGCAAGCGCGCCGTCCTTCACAACCTTGATGGAGTAGTCGCCATCGGGCAGGTTGGAGAAGGAGTAGTGGCCGTTGGCATCGGTCGTCACGGTCGAGATGACGGTACCGTCCTTATCCAGCAGCTGAACGGTAACACCGGTGTATCCGGGCTCATTGCCGTTCTGGCTACCGTTGCGAGAATCATCGCGGTAGACGCTTCCCTCAATAGTGTTGTTGGAAACGTAACCGAAGTTGATGTTCTCGTGGATCGGATCCTCAAGCTTGAGCGTGTACACGCCAGAGGTATTGTCCGCGGTTCCATCCGGATCCTCGGTCTGTACCAGGTCAGCCAACGCTCCGTCCTTGACGACGCGGACCTTGTAGTCGCCCGCTTCCAAGTTCTGGAACTTGTAGGCACCCTGCGCGTCGGTGGTCGTGGTGGCCACAACGTTACCTGTCGAATTCAGCAGTTCGACAGTCACGCCCTGGTAGAGCTTCTCGCCGGCATCCAGCGCCTCGGAGCGGTTGCCATCGCGGTAAACCGTGCCCTTGAGGGTGTAGTTGGTCGCGAAACCGAAATCGACCTTATCCTTGGAAGGGCTGGCGTTGTTCAGGGTGAACTGTGCAGTCGAGTTCTGGGTCTGCTCCAGCTTCTTGAGCAGGTCAGACTGCTCGACGTCCACAGAGTACTTTCCTGCAGGGAGCTTGCCGAAGGAGTACGAACCATCGGCCGCAGTCGTGGTGGTGGCGGCGATGTTTCCATCCTTGTCCAGCAGGTTGACGGTGATCCCGCCAAATCCCTGCTCACCCGCACCCATCAACGAGTTACGGTCCTTGTCGTAGTAGACCGAACCCGTCACGGTGTAATTCTTTGCGTAACCGAAGTTCACATCGGTGACATCGGGATCATCACGCGTGAAGGTGATGGGGTTGGACTGCGAGTTTGCCGCGCCGCTGGGGTCTTCGGTCTGCTCGAAGCCAGCGAGCTTGCCCGTCGTATCCACCTTGACCGTGTAGGTACCGTCCAGCAGGCCGGGGAAGTTGTAATTTCCCGAGGCGTCAGTGGTGGTGGTTGCAACAACGTTGCCCGAGCCGTCGACCAGGGTGACAGTCACGCCGGAGAGATTGATGTCATCCCCGTTCTTCGTCTTATCGCGGTTTTCATCCTGGTAGATGTTGCCCGAGATCGCGTGCTTCTTCACGTAACCGAAGTTCACGTTCTCACGAACGGGGTTATCCGTGTTGAGCGTAATTGCACCGGAGGCATTGTCCTTCGTACCATCGGGGTCTTCGGTCTGAGTCAGGTTGGCGAGATCCCCATCCTTGACGACCTTGACCGTGTAGGTGCCCGCGCCGAGCTTAGCGAAAGCATAATTACCATCCGCGTCAGTCGTGGTGGTGGCAACAACTGCTCCGGCTGCGTCCACAAGGTTCACGGTGACACCGTTGAAGCCCTCTTCACCGGCGGTGTAGGACGAGGAGTCGTTCTTATCGAAGTAGACCTTGCCCGCAAGGCGGTGCTTGACGGTGATCGTCGTGCTTGCCTTGTTGTTGTTCAGGTTGACGTCGTAAGGAGGCAGATCCTTGAATTCGACGTTGTTGGTGATGGTCTTGCCATCTGTTCCGTCGTTCAAGCGAACTGTCACGTACAGCGAGGCGTGGCTTCCCGCGGTCAGGTCGCCAATGGTCCACACTCCACTGTTCGCATCGTAGGTGCCTGCAGCGGCGCCGGCCTCGCACGCGTCCGGGGTACCCGACACGTAGCCGGTGGGGCACATGAAGGATTCGGACTTCACGAAGGTGACGCCGTCAGGCAGTTTCTCCAAAACCTTGGTGTTCGCCGACAAGCCCTGACCCGTGTTTGCGGCGTCGACGCGGAAGGTTACTTCATCGCCGGGCGAGAGCGCCGAGGCATCGGAGGCGACGCTCTTGTTCAGCGCGACGTCGAAGGCCGAGGCGATAGCGACCTTGAAGGGTTCACTGGGGAAGACCGCTTGGTTCGAGGAGGCCTGGGTTGCTGCGATTGCAACCGATTCGTAGGCCACGCCATTAGCGTTATCAGGAGCCTTGATCGGGACAATCAGGGGGATCGATGCGCCGCCCTCGATCGGGGTGGTCTTGCCGTTGATGTAGATGCGGTAGGACTTGACGTCACTCCACGAAGCCGGGGTCGAGGTCCAGTTGTTATCGCATCCTGCGGGTCCGTCCGCCTTGGCCTTTCCGCGTTCCATGACCTCACCGCGGCAAGGGTTGTACGAGGTCGAGTACTCGATGGTGACCTGAGAGGGGTCAATTCCATCTCCGGCTTGGACTTGGATCGGTCCGGTCATGATGGGCGCCCACTCGGAACCGCGGCTGGCGCTGGTGCGAACTGCCGTGTCGCCGACGTGCGGCAGGGTGCCGTAGACGGTCATATCCGACAGGTTGGCGTTACCGGTGTTGGTCGGGGTGATGCGGAAAGTTCCGTTTTCACCCTGACGGATCAGGGAGGTGCCATCGTTGTACTTCATGTACACCGATCCGGGAACCGAGCCGAGGCTCTCAAGAACAACGCCTGCTGCTGCCAGCTCGTTGACACTCATGCCTGAGGTCACGGGGCAGACCTTATCGGTGACAGAGCCATTGGCATTGATGTCGTAGATATCGGTGGTGCCCGAGTAGAAGCAGGGATCGGCGTTCTGGTATTCGCGCTCTGCCGGAGAAATGAATGCCTGGTTCGTGTAGGTTCCGGGCTTCATCTTGTTGGTGACGAGGCCGCGCAAAGTAACGCCTGTTGCGTCAACACCCTTGAAGCCGGGCCACGTAATGGTCACCAATTGGCGCGAGCATCCGCTTGCGTCCGTAACCCAGCGCGAGGAGTCGACGGTTGCGTTGAAGCCTCGTGGCCCACCCGCAACCGAGTTCTCAACGTAGGTCATGCCACAGGGAAGGAGGTCGGCAATGATCGGCTGAGCCGGTGCAGACATCGTCCGGTTGTTGGCAACGACTGAGAAGGTCACTTCCTGTCCCGGGGCTGCCTGAGAGTTCGCAATGGTCGACTTTGCGTTGTAGTACGAGGGACGCGAGGTCTCAAGCAGGAGGATGTCACAGAGGTTATCCGCAGGAATACCAATGGACTGAGTCCCGTCTTCGGACTTCATCGACAGGTCGGTCACGCAGTTCTGGACGCGAACCCACGAGGGATCTGTCCCGGCCTTCCACGCATTTGAGTTCGTGTCGGCGCGTACGTAGTCGGCTCCGGCTTCAGTCGTGGGAGTCTTCGCATTGATCTGACCCTGGACGATGAAACGACCATTTTCCGAGGGGTTCAGAGTCTGCTTGTAGTGGAACTTCGTGATGTATTCGTCTGTTGCCAGAACAGTTGAATCGAACTTCTTCGAGGCCGTCAAGGTTTGTGTTCCCGTGTTGCCCTTGTTGGTCCAGTAGGTGAATTCGACCGGAGAAGTCGTGTTGAGCTCTGCCCCGCGAGCGAACATCAACGGATTCGCGCAGTCAGTCGATCCATCGGTAGGAGAGGTAAGCGCGCAGCTGAGGTAGTCGGTGTATTCCAGAACAACCGGCATGTTTGAGGTGTTGCTGTACCAGTACAACCACATGCCGTTTTGACCACGCTTGAACTGCTGCAGAGCATTCTTGGAGAAAGTACCACCGTAGGTGACCCTGTCGGCAAAGTCGTGCGAGACCGAGGAATTAGCCGATGCGGTCTTCGTGGGATCACCGTAGGGGTTACCCGTAACGGTTGCTGTGTTGGTAACGGTGTTATCTGCGCAGCTCGTTGGATAGTTCAGAGTGACATTGAGCTGGAGGTCGACGACATTAGGTCGCAGAGTTCCAAGGTTCCAAGTCAAGGAGTGCGTCGCTGCGTCGTAGGTCGGTTCTACTCCAGTGAACTCAGATCCATCAGTTGAGCCCTGGGAAGTAGTGCTGACGTAGGTTGCACATGAGGGAAGCTTGTCAACAAGCTTCACATTGGTCATGGCGAGCTTGCCGCGGTTTGGACCAAGCGTTCCGGAGGTAATCGTCGGCGTCAACGAATAGGTAACGTTGCTTCCCTTCGGACCGATTGCCGTGGGCTTCTTTTTGGTCAGCGCAAGAGTCGTCTCCGCCAGGTTAGTAACCTTCGTGTTGTCGGTCACCGTCGTATCCGCTGAAGTAAATGAAACCTCGGGAGACACCGTCGATTGATCAGGCGTGTAGCCGTTCGGCATCTCGAAGGTGATGACCGCCTGGTAGGAGTTACCTGCGGGAATACGTCCCATGTTGTAAGTAACGTAGGCGTCGGTTGTAGCCGTTCCCTGAGTGAGGTTGGCGCTCACTGCGGGCGTTCCTGAAGCGGCAGTTGCCGCAAGGTTCGCTGCCACTGCCTTATCCACAGCGTCACCACTCTGGTTAACAGCGTGAGGGATTCGCACCTTAATGACAGAGTCCACACAGTCCTCGGTCACCGAAGTACACGACCAAGAGACAGTGTATTTCTGAGTGTCGCCGGAATTGTATGAAGTCTTTTCCGGGGTAATGCTGACGTTGAGGACGGGAGTTGCGGCACGGCTGGGGTTATTTCCCAGTCCAAAGACCACGAGGGTTGCGACGATCAAGACGGACAGCATCTGACCGGCGCGGCGCCACATAGAGCGCGAACCGACGTTTTGCACTGTGTTCTCCTGTTGAAGGTAAAGATGGATCAGGTCGATTCTATTTGTAATGAGGTGGCACGTATATGCGGATTCAGATTTGTATCGACAAATAGCTATTCACCTGCACACACACCAGGATGTTGAGGGCGAAGAAATCGGCTTTCCAGCTGGAAAAATGATGAGTTTTTCGAGGTCTCAAATAGGTCGCCTCGCAACCATATGTGTGTAGTTACACAGGAGAAGAATCGCCATTTGGCGCCGAAATATAAAAGAACCCCCCGCGTACCCGGCAGCGCACCCTTATCCTTGCTGCCTTCCGACCCTGGGGAGGTTCGGATGATACCGTCACGCGGAGGATCCGAAAGTAGTTTACACGGACCAGAGCTTTCGCGGCGACCCGTGGTAACAAATGCAGTCTTCCTCCCAGTTTCTTAGGCCTCGCAAGCCAAATATTTGGACAGCTTACCCGCTCGATATAAACTTGTATCGAATAAGTGCATCCCCATCATCGCGTTTAAACATTGAGGAAGAAAGCTGGTTGGAATTTCAATGCGAACCAAACTGACTTGTGCAGCGACCGCACTACTTTTCGTCGCAGCACTGCCCGTCTTTGCTCAGCACTCGGCGCAGGCCGCCGAGGTCGCGGGCCCCGCGACCTGCTACATCGCAGACGAAAACGAAACCATTCTTGAGCCTCGTCAGGAGTACCAGCCCGCCCCGGGCTCGGCGACACTCCCTTCAATCCCTAGCCCCGTCGTCCAGGGGTCGTACACGCTGCAGATCTCCGCACCTGCCGTGAACTTCGATCCAGACAATCCTGCAATTCACTTTGTCTGCGAGGTCAGGTACTCACACCTCGGACAAGTCCGTCTGGTCGATCCTTCTGGCCAAGTTTTAGCTTCGACGGTCTATGCCAATGATCAAGCGGATCCTTCTCGTGCGGCGTCGACCGCTCTGCCCCAGCTTCCCAGCGGCTACGAAATTGTTCCCGGCCAGTCGATCTTCGGCTTTAACGAGGCCGCGCAGACCGTGGATCCGAACAATCCGACTGACGCAGGCGCGGTTGGTCGTGATACCGACATCGTGATCCGCCAGATCGCGGCAACACCGACTCCTGCGCCCTCCACGTCTCAGCCTCCGGCCCCAACGCAGCCCGCAACTCCAACGACCGAGGCCCCAACTCCTTCGACAACGGCCCCCAGCACGCCTGCTCCTGTTCAGCCGACAACCCAGTCACCAAAGAAGCCTGAACTAGCAAAGACCGGCTTCGAATCAGGAACTTTGGCTGCAGCTGCTCTTATAGCAACTGCTGGCGGCGCTGCTGTGACTGCTCGCAAGCGTCGCGCCTGATTTTCAAGGCGACATAGATTTTCCGCCCGTCCGCACACTGCGGGCGGGCGGAGACTTTTCTTTGGCTAGAGCTTTCTCTTCAATCGCTCCAACTCTTTCCAAATACGCTCATGCTCATTATGAGCATGCGAGTCGAAAGCGATCCGCTGCTTCGAGGCTATAACCCGCGCGGCTACGGCCGGTGTTTCGGCGGAACAAGGTTCCCGCGAAGCTGAACGGAAAGAGCTATCCTGCAGGCAGCAAAGACGCTTTGCGCGAATAAGGAGTGACGAAAACACTAGCCGCGCCTCATAGAGTAGGTAGACTAGACGCATGGCTGCAGATACGACGACACGGTTCGTGTTCGACGCAATTGAGGCGCTTGACGCGGTTGGCGCGCAAGAAGCAGTCGCGTTTTTACGTATGATGCTCGATTGCGACGGCCCTGATGTCGACGGAGTCGTGACCTCACTCATCGATTTTGACATCGTCTCCCCAGACTGGGTAGAGCGACTGCAAGAAGTCAACCACAACGCATCGGGACTTTATGACGAAGAACTCGCCGAGCTTCGCGAAGGCCTCGCGCTCAAGCAAAAATCGGTAGTGTAACCACGCTGTCTCAGTAAACAAATAAACCCCGCCGCGACTTGCGAGTGGGGTTTTCTCATGCCACCCGCACCTGCGCAGGAACGGGTTTTCTTATACCCGATCCGCATGGAAGGACACTAAATCTCTTCACCGCGGTATAGGCGCTCGCTCTATATTTTTCACACACTGTGTCCCTCTCGATCCCGAGAGGGAATTTCTGCAAGATAACCGAACCTCAAATTGGTGGGGGCTTATTGGGGGCGTTTTTTACCGCCCCCAAGCGTACCTATCGGCATATATCGCTTTTAATACCATCAGCCCAAAAACGTTGGAAACAAAGGAAAAACCCCGGGATTTCAACGGATCCCGGGGACGTATTGCGGAGGATGGGGGATTCGAACCCCCGAGGGCTTGCACCCAACACGCTTTCCAAGCGTGCGCCATAGGCCACTAGGCGAATCCTCCGGAGCGTGAAACACGCACCCCGTAATGCTAGCGGAATTCACCGAAATCGCGAAATTTTGATGCCAATGTCCAGCGTGGAATCCCTCACCATAGGAATGCCACGCGAGTGAATCTCCTACTTCAACCCACTAAAGGCAAGCATCCAGGCTAAAACCCAGAACACAATCCCGACGATGCCAGCACCAATTGCCCCAGTCGAGGCCTTGCGCCCTACGCCGTTCATCGACGTTGACTGCACAAGCCCGATCGTCCCCAAAATAACCGCGATGAATGCGGGAATGAAAAGCAAAGAGAAACACCCACACCATGCGGCAGCAGTGGCAACAGAATTCACTTGAGGCTTGGGGGAGGTATAACCGGGCGAGGAAAAGACGTACAGCAGTGCTGGATCATCGGTACCCGGAAAGACCATTTGTGTCTGCTGCGGCTTGGGAGTCTCAAGGTGCGGGGTTGGACCATAGGGATCATCAATCCCAACGGTTGCGGTCTGAGTTGCGACACCGTTTACGCCAGCTTGGCCAGCGGCGCCGTTTACAGCTGCCGCGCCCTGCCCGCTGATCCCACTCCCACCGGGAGCATAAGGGTTTAATGCACTCATCAGGCTCCCTTCATGTTCTTACTTCCTCAAGGATGCCACATTGAGGGCATCTGATGTGAGGCGCCACATAGCGAGCGGTTTTATGTTGAACCGCAAAAGAGGGCTATGATGGTGTCCCGACCGGTTTCGGCCCAGACCTTTTAACTGATCGGAGATTTAACAGCATGTCTGTTGCACAATCTGGATTCTTCCGCTGGAAACTTCATGGCGATGGCACCAGTATTGCTCCCGGGGACGTAGTTCTTCCCGGCGAACGTCTTTCTTGGCCTCGAACAATTGGAATTGGCGCACAACACGTCGTTGCAATGTTCGGGGCAACTTTTTTGGTTCCCTTGCTCACCGGATTCCCGCCGTCAACGACGCTGTTCTTCTCGGCAATCGGAACGCTCCTCTTCTTCCTTATCACTGCAGGACGACTCCCAAGTTATTTGGGGTCGTCCTTCGCTTTAATTTCGCCAATCTTGGCAGTCTCCGGAACGAAGGATCTCGGTCCGAGCTTCGCCCTGGGCGGCATCATTGCCACCGGTGCAACCCTGGCTCTTGTCGGCATCATCGTTCACTTCGCAGGTGTGCGCTGGATTGACGCCATCATGCCCCCGACCGTCACCGGCGCAATCGTCGCCCTCATCGGCCTGAACCTTGCGCCCGCCGCATGGAACTGGGTCAAGACCGGCCCGATCACCGCCGTCATCACGATCCTCTCGATCTGCTTGATCACTGTCCTCTTCAAGGGCATCATCGGCCGCCTCTCCATCCTCTTTGGTGTCCTCATTGGCTACGTTGCTGCAGTCTTCCAGCACGAGGTCAAGTTCGATGCAGTTCGCGAGGCCGCATGGTTCGGTCTGCCGCAATTCCACACCCCCTCCTTCTCCGTCTCCACTCTGGGCCTCTTCATCCCCGTGGTCTTCGTCCTCATCGCAGAAAACGTCGGCCACGTGAAGTCCGTGTCCGCAATGACCGGCGAGAACCTTGACGATCTGACCGGACGCGCCCTCTTCGCAGATGGTGTCTCCACCATGCTCGCAGGTGCGGGCGGCGGTTCCGGTACAACGACCTACGCCGAGAACATTGGCGTTATGGCCGCAACCCGCGTCTACTCGACGGCTGCCTACATCGTCGCAGCATGCTGCGCCTTCCTGCTCTCCCTCATGCCTAAGTTCGGTGCGCTCATCGCAACGATTCCCTCCGGTGTCCTCGGCGGCGCCGGTACTGTCCTCTACGGCATGATCGGCATGCTCGGCGTGCGTATCTGGGTCCAGAACCGCGTGGACTTCGCCAACCCGGTCAACCTCAATACCGCTGCTATCGCACTGATCGTCGCAATCGCAGACTTCACCTGGGACATCAGCGGCATGACCTTCGGCGGTATCGCCCTGGGTACCGGCGCTGCGATCATCGTCTACCACGGCATGCGCGGCATCTCGAAGCTGCGCGGAACCAACCTTGAGCAGGCCTCGCCCGCTTCGGCTCCCGCGGGATCCGAACTCGAAAGCGAACCCTACGCTTCAAGGCATCGCTCGACACAAGCCTGATCGCCTCTGATCATTCGGGGCCGGGGGTGTTCGAAAGGACACCCCCGGCCCCGGCTTTTACCCACAACGGCCCGTGTTCGCAGCCAGTAACTAAACCGGACGTCCGTTACAGTTATGTGCTACGATCTCCGCATGCGCTCCGAATCGGCCCGAGCTCGTTGGGCCTTCTTGCTGATCATTTCCCTCGGGTTATTCATCGTTGCTGCAGATAACTCGATCCTCTACGTTGCGCTCCCCACCCTTCGAGCCGAACTCCACACGACCCACCAACAGGGCCTGTGGATCATCAATGCCTACCCCCTTGTCCTTGCTGGCCTGCTCCTAGGAACCGGAACACTCGGAGACAAAATCGGTCACCGTCGCATGTTCGAAATCGGCCTGACGATTTTCGGCATCGCATCGGCGGTCGCCGCATTCGCACCCAACGTTGGTGTTCTCATCGGCGCTCGCGCTTTCCTCGGAGCCGGAGCAGCAGTCCTCATGCCCTCCACACTCGCCCTCATCCGCCAGACCTTCTTCGAGCCCCGCGAGCGCAACACCGCGATTGGAATCTGGGGCTCGGTGGCGACAGTCGGTTCCGCCGTCGGGCCCCTCCTGGGCGGCTTCCTCTTGACCCACACCTGGTGGGGCGCAGTCTTCCTTATTAACATTCCGATCGTCATCATCGCTCTTGCGGGCACCTACCTCATTGCACCGGACAATTTCCCTAACCCGAAACGCAATTGGGATTTCATGTCCTCCCTCTACGCAACCATCACCATGGTTGGCCTCGTTCTCACCATCGAAAATCTGGCTCACACCCCCATCGACACCACTTTGGTGACAACGGGAGTCGTCCTCTTTGCGATCGGTCTCACCCTATTCGCCCACCGCCAGCACTTCCTTGACACTCCGCTCCTCACCTTGGACGTCTTCAAGAGCCGCCTCTTCACCGCTGGTTTCCTCGGCGCATTTCTCGGAATGTTCGTCGTCTCGGGAATCGAAATCCTCACAACCCAGCGCTTCCAACTCTCCGCGGGGTTCACCCCACTCCAAGCCGGCCTCGTAACCGGCGCAGTCGCAATTGCTGCTTTCCCCGGCGCAATCTTTGGTGGCCGCTACGTTGACCGCATCGGCTTTCGGACGGTCATCTCGGGCGGCTACGTCATCGCGACCATCGCTGGAATCCTTGCGGTCTTTGCCATCCGTGAAGACCTCTTCCCACTCTTCATGATCGCTTTAGTCCTCGTTGGTACGGGTACCGGCCTGGCCATGAGCGTCACCTCAACCGCGATCATCGGCTCCGCTCCTGCGCGCCGCACTGGCATGGCCTCGGCAATTGAATCGGTTTCTTACGAATTTGGAACCATGCTCTCGGTTGCCATCCTCGGCTCGCTAATGTCACTTTTCTACACAATCAACGCCGCACCCGAAGTTGCACATAGTATGGATGCCTCGGCTCATAATCCGGCTCTTGCCCCCATGGCCGCCTCCGCTATCGATAGCGCTTACACGTGGACGCTGTGCATCGCGATTGCAGTCTCTTTCACCGCTGCCGTCGTCACCGCCGCGCTTCTCGCAGACAATCCGAAGGAGACCAAGTATGCGCACGAGTAAAAAGTCCCTGCTCATTCAGGCCGCCCTCGAGATCATCGATAAGAAGAGCCTTGACGCCCTGACCTACGATTCACTGGCGAAGGCCTCAGGAATGTCAAAGTCCGGCCTGCTCTACCACTTCCCCTCGCGCGCGGCGCTGCTATTGGCGCTCAACGAGCACTTGGCCTCGTCATGGCGGGCAAGCCTGCTCGAGGCCGCGGGCGCCCCACCCGAAGAACTTTCCCCCCGCGAGCGCCTGCGCGCCGTCGTCGAGGTTCTCTCGCAGAACGCAACCCGCGCCGACCTCTTGCTTGCTCTGGATACGCACACCAGCGAAGAAGGCGCCGAGGTGTGGGATGACATTTTGGGCCCGTGGTTGCTCCCGCGTGAGGAAATCCTTGCAGATCCAGACATTTACCTGCTGTACATCATCGCCGATGGTTTGTGGGTCCACGACCACATCAATTCCTATGATCTGACCACCCAGGAACGTCGCGCACTGATTTCCGCGGCTCTGGCCTACCTAGATTCACTTCCAGACCTTTCACACGCCCGCTTTTAGCGGCGTGCCGGCAACTGTTACTTCGTCGACTTCACCAGCAGGCAGGTGCTGGGTCCCTTGAGGTTGTCGTGGTTTTCCTGCACGCGCTGCAGATCTTCGGCGGTCAGGGCTCCGTTGTAGAGCGACCCCAGAAGAACCGTCACCCCGGGCTCGGTGTTGTCAGTCAGGGTTACTCGCGATGAGGGGAAGAAACGTGCCACCGTGTAGGCCTGGTCCACTGACTGCGGTCCTGCTTGGATTTGTGCCGATCCCGCGTACTCCGGTGAGAAGTTGGAGGGATCCGCGACCTGGAAACCGACGGTCTTCAGCATGTCCGAGGCGTCGCGCGCAACCCCAGAACGCGAAGTCGTGTTCAGTACCTGAACCTTGATTCCCGAGGCCGCAAGGGGCTGGGTTTCTTCGCTGGGGCAGGGGATATCGCCTGCCGAGGCGTATTCGACCTTCGCGGAAAAACCGTTGAGGAAGGGGATGGGAAGGATTCCCGTCAGCACCAAAAGGCTCAACACACTGACGCCAGCCATGACTGAGAACACGATCGAGAAGATCGAGTTCTGCTTGAGCTGGCGTTCGCGGCGGTAGAGCTCGCGTCGGGTCAGTTGAGGTTGCGGTGCACTCACAGAACTAACCTACTTCACCGACGCTACTTTGTGCACGAATTAGACCAGGAAAATCAGTGTCATCGTGGCAACCAACGCGATGACAGCGAATAGCGGAAGGGCTCCCTGCTTGATGGCTGCGCTTCGCTTATCTGGCGAGGTGATGAAGAGGAGCAGTGCTGCGGCGAACATCGAGCCGGTTCCAAAGAGCATCAGGGCGAGGCCAACGGCCGGGGACGCGAACACGTAAACCAGGACCCCTACGAATACCTCAAGCGCGAGGAAGAGGTTGTAAAAGCCCTGGTTGAAGGCCATTTCTTTCGTGTTTTCAGCCGCCTCTTCACTCATGTTGAAGGTCGCTCGGGTGCGCTCGGAGGTCCAGGAAATTGACTCCATGTAGAAGATGAAAACGTGGAGCAGTGCGGAAAGAATGGCAAAAGCCATTGCGACGATCATCATAGGGAAAGATCCTCACGCATGTTGATGTTTGAGACTCAACGAGTCTACGCCGGATAGCAGTTGTCGGGAGCGCGACTGAACGCACTCCCGACAACCGATAGCCGCTGCACTCAACCCCACTTCAGTGCACATCGCGGCTATTGACACGCTCGGTTCCTCCCCATGACACACGGAGCAACCGAGCTCGTCGTTTTCTAGGCAGGTCTGAACTGAAAAGATTCAAACCCAAGTTTTTCAATGTCATCCGCCAAGGATTGGACCTCGAGGTCCCACGCAGCATCCCCCGCGTTAAACCCCTGCGCTGTGCCCAAAGCGCGAGCTTGCTGCAAAGCGAAGTGAGTTGCCCCCAAGTCCTTCACGCAAGAGGCAACCTCGTAACCATCACGAGGCCCATCGGGGTACACCGTCAGGCGCACCTCGTAGGAAACCCCGGAATCGAGGACTTCACCCAAGCTCTCCCACGCTTTCGGACCCGCGTTGGGACGCCCAGCCACGGCCTCGTAATTAGGACCGGGCATCGCCTTGATGTCGATGCCGACCCAATCGACAAGACCGGTGCGAAGGATCTCATGCAGACGCGCGGGATAGGGACCCGCCGTATGCAATCCGACCTCGAAACCAAGCTCACGTACGCGGCTCATCGCCGGGAGGACGGCCAACTGGCGCGTGGCCTCGCCACCGGAAAAAACCACGCCATCGAGCAGGCCCCGACGCCGACCCAGCAGTTCCTCGACCCTCTCCCACGAGACCACTCCCGGGATCTTCGGGTCGATAATCGCCTGATTGTGGCAGTACGGGCACGCCCAAGGACACCCCTGGGCGAACACCGTCGCCACAAACTTCCCCGGCCAGTCCACGCTGGACATCGGGGTTAGACCCGCGATCTGCAGGTCCGAGGCGGTCAAGGTTGCAAGGTTCATCGCTGGTCCACGGGCGGGAAAGCGCTCACCAATTCACCGTGCTCAGATGCCGCGGCCTCGGAGAACATCGTGCGCTCGGCGTACTCACCCTTCTTGCCGATATTGAAGGATTTCACGGGGCGGAAGTAGCCCATAACGCGGGTCCAGACCTCGCACTCTTGAGGCTCGCGCTCTGGGTGAGCGTGAGCGCACTTTTCGCAGGTGAAGTGTTCGCCAGCGAGGTAACCGTGCACGGGGCAAATCGAGAAGGTCGGGGTAATGGTGATGTAGGGGACCTTGAAGGCGGTGAGTGAACGACGCACCATTTCCTTGCAGGCCGCACCCGAGCTCATGCGCTCGCCCATGTACAGGTGCAAGACCGTGCCGCCCGTGTACTTGCCCTGCAGGACTTCCTGATCTTCCAAAGCTTGGAAGGGATCGTCGGTGTAACCCACGGGAAGCTGCGAGGAGTTCGTGTAGTAGGGCTGTTCCTCGGTTCCGGCCTGGAGGATTCCCGGGTAGTGCTGGCGGTCGGCCTTTGCGAAGCGGTAGGTCGTGCCTTCGGCTGGAGTTGCCTCGAGGTTGTACATGTGGCCGGTGGCTTCTTGGAGTTCCACCATGCGCTCACGGATGTGGTCGAGGATTGCGCAGCACATGTCAAAGCCGGCGGGGTCGGTGATGTCGTAGGCGTCGCCCGAGAAGTTGCGGACCATCTCGTTCATGCCGTTGACGCCGATGGTGGAGAAGTGATTGTTCAGGTGGCCCAGGTAGCGCTTCGAGTAAGGGAAGAGCCCGTGATCCATGTGGTACTGAATCGTTTCACGCTTTGCTTCCAAGCTTTCCGAACCGACGTTGATCAGTCGGTCCAGTTCCTTGACGAGGCCCTCCATGTCTCCCGCGAAACGGTAACCCAGGCGCGCCATGTTAATGGTGACGACACCGATGGAACCGGTCAGCTCTGCTGAACCGAAAAGTCCGTTTCCACGCTTGAGCAGCTCACGAAGATCCAGCTGGAGACGGCAGCACATTGAGCGGATCATGTGCGGGTCCAGGTCAGAATTGATGAAGTTCTGGAAGTAGGGCAGACCGTATTTCGCGGTCATTTCGAAAAGTGCCTCAACGTTTTCGCCCTCCCAATCGAAGTCGGGAGTGATGTTGTAGGTCGGGATGGGGAAGGTGAAGACGCGGCCATCGGCGTCTCCCCCGGTCATAACCTCGATGAAGGCACGGTTGACAAGGTCCATTTCCTTCTGGAGCTCACCGTAGGTGAAATCAACGATCTCATCACCGATCAGCGGGTGCTCGTCAACCAGATCATCGGGGCAGGTCCAGTCGAAAGTGAGGTTTGTAAAGGGGCACTGGCTTCCCCAACGCGAAGGCACGTTGAGGTTGTAGATCAGTTCCTGCATGCACTGAAGGATCTCGTCGTAGGTCATATTGTCCAGACGAACGAAAGGCGCCATGTAGGTATCGAAGGAGGAGAAGGCTTGGGCGCCGGCCCATTCGTTCTGAAGCGTACCGAGGAAGTTCACGATCTGGCCGCAGGCGGAAGAGAAGTGCTTGGGGGGTGCCGAGGCGATCGCGCCACTGACCCCGTTGAAGCCCTCCTGAATGAGGCGCTTGAGTGACCATCCTGCGCAGTAGCCGGCGAACATATCGAGGTCGTGGATGTGAATGTCACCGTTGCGGTGTGCCACGCCCGCTTCGGGAGAGTAGACGCGCTCCAGCCAGTAGTTCGCAATCATCTTTCCGGCGGAGTTGAGGATCAGACCACCCAGTGAGTATCCCTGGTTGGCGTTTGCGTTGACGCGCCAGTCAGAGCGGTCGAGGTATTCCTCGATCGTTGAGATCGCGTCGATTTCGTAGCGTGTTGTGGGAGACGTAGTCACGATTGACCTTTCCGGCTTACTTGGCATCATCGCTGTGGGGGCACAATATCTAGTGCTTGAGACGAACGCATCCCACAATATCTAGTGGCAATACCGGAGAGGCAGGGGCGACATGCGGAGTGTCGCGACTCGCGCAAAATGCACAATTTACGCGCGACGGTGCGCGCCTGGATCAAAGTCCTGAACAGGCTGTGAATAAGTTCTTCGTATTTACTCGCCTGAGAGGCGATCAACCTCGTGGATCACGAGGCCACCAACTGCAATCACCGCAAAAGAAGAAATCCCCGCAAGCACATGCGCTCTGCGCGGCAAAGCATCCAAGAACTCCGCGTAGGTAATGCCCCCGGACCCCATCTGCGCCAAATCATTGGGGGTCAATGCCCACAACGAGTACACCAAGCCCAAGGCAGCGACAATCGCACTTGCAAGCGCAATAACGACCATCGCCTTTTGCACAGGAACCCCGTGACGAGTCCGGTCTTCCAGAGGACACAGAATCAAGGCCCAAAAACCGCACACGGCCATCGCGACCAGCACATCCGAGGGACGATGCCAGCCAAACACCATGACGGAAATACCCACAAGCGACGTCCACAGGTACCCGATCCACGCCGCTGGGCCTCGGAACCATTCAGGAGCAATCATCACCAAGGCCAAGGCAAGGGAGATCGCAACAGTCGTATGACCGGAGGGAAGAGAATTCACTGTCGCAGCTGACATATGGTAATCCGGGCGCTCAATCAGAAGCTTGGCAACCTGGGTCGTCGTATTGGCTGCGATCACCATTCCGAGCGCGCGACCCGCAAGCGTTGGGCGACGGCGCAGCCAGGCAATAACAACAACCACTACCCCGATGATGACCATTGCCGGAACAGAAATGATGTGGGTGACCGTGCGGCCAAGAGAACCGAGCGGATCAGCCCAGCGCATCGCTGCTTCCATTGACAAGGTGTCAATTGCTTGGCCCTTGACGGTAAAAATCGCGAGGAAAGCGATGACGGCGCTGAGGAGCGCGCACCCTGCTGCGGCACTGATCCGCCGGAAAAGGCGAGGGCGGTAGCGTCGGGAAGCGGTCTTTGCGGGCGCGGGCGAGGCCGGGCGGTTCACGCGCGGAAATGCAGGACGTGCGCCTCGGGATCCTTCAAGGTGAGCCGAGGCCTCGGGAAGGGTGCGCGTTGCGCCCTCCCCCGCGGATGGCACACCGGGGGAAGGTGAGGAAAAGACTTCGGTTTCATCGTTGGTAGAGGGAGATTCGGAAGGGTGCGGCTGACGCTCTGCCATCGGCTACTCCTTCCCTCTCAACACCGTCTTCGAAGGCTTTATTTTACTCATCAATACAGAGGTTTATCCATCTGAATGCTTGGTTTTCGCTTGGTTGATCGGGATGACCTTTCTTAATTTTTCCCGTCCCTTATCTCGAGCTTTGACCCCGTGTGTCGGTTACAGTGGAGAAGTCAACAAGCGTGAGTCACGGTGACGAAACGCTACCTTACGACTCGGATCAGGGGTGCTACGTGTCGCTCTCACCGGTCAACACCGACCGCATTCGCACCGTTCTCCACGGCCACGATCTGAATTTCGGAGAGTCTTCGGAAGAGGAACTCGCCGTACCGACGCGTAATGCCGTCTATTTTTGGAACACCTCGAATCCCCACATCCTTCAGTTGCGCGCACATTGGCGTGGGATTGCAGCCGATGATGCTCAGTTCGCTTCCCTTGTTGAAGAGGTGCGACGCTGTAATTCAACGCGAACCGGCCCAAAGGCCTATCTCGCTCCATTTGAGGACGGCCACCGATACGGCTTGATAGCCGAATGCAACATTGTGGCAACGAATGGGCTTTCCGAGGCTCAGCTTGATGCATTTTTCGAAACCTCGATGTCGATGATGATGGGGTTCTTTTCGGACCTTGAGGAGACTCTCTCCGACTTTGTTACGTGGAACGAGGAGGGAGATCACGCATGAGCACTCTTCCAGGACCCTTCGCAATTCCGAACGATTCAACGACTCCATACAAAGTGACTTTTGATCGTCTGATGCGCGCTTTAGCCGATCTCCAATTCCAAGCCGATGTTTTGGCTGAAAACCGAGCCGCCGGCGCAGTTTTTGACGGCATCCCCTTCTTGCTGAGCATGGATTCTGCCGAGCGTTTCTTGTCAATCCGCGCGGTGTGGGACACGGATTTTGATGCCGAAACCGCAGGACACCCGCTTTTCGCTGCGGCTGACTCCTGGAATCGCGAAAAGTACTTCCCGACCGTGTATTGGATGCTCGACCCCGAGGGCTCCCTTCAGGTGTGCGCAGATTTTGCCGTTGATACCTCCGCGGGATTGTCGGATCAGCAATTGACCGACCACCTGGGAGCCGGAATTTCCACGGGTATCGATGCGATCCGTTACATGCAAGAGGCAGCAACTCAGACTCTTGGGTGGAGCGCTCCCGAAAATGCTCCCTATACGCACTCTGATACTGACGCGCCTTTCCCTTCTCAAACTGACGAGGCCGGCGCACCACCCACCCGCTCTGGTGCGGCTTTCGGCTTGGGATGAGCGCTCACTCGCAGGCCCTTCTTGACATCATTCGCGCTCGCGGAAACAACGGTCAATTCGTTGATTACCGTTTTCTTCCCCCGCGCGCGGCTGAGTATGGTTCCTGGCCTGATTGGCTCCCCTCCTCTCTTGTTTCTGCGTGGAAGAAACAGGGCGTAGATTCTCCGTGGCTTCACCAACTCCGAGCACTCCAGGCAATTCACCGCGGTCACGATGTTGTCATTGCGACGGGCACAGGTTCAGGTAAGTCCCTGGTCGCATGGACACCCATCCTCTCTGACCTCCTCAACGCCGAGGTCTCGAGCCGCATTTCCGATATCCACCATCGGCCCACGTGCCTATATCTCTCGCCGACGAAGGCCCTGGCTGCGGATCAACTCCACGCGCTCAATGAGCTCATTGGCGCGCTCCCCGAGCAGTTGTCTGTCGCGCTTGCTGATGGGGATACTCCTCGTGAGGCCAAGAATTGGGCGCGCGCTCACGCAGACATTCTCCTAACAAATCCGGACTATCTGCACTACGTCATGCTTCCAAACCACGAACGGTGGATGCGCGTGTTGGCATCCTTGCGTTACGTGATTGTTGATGAGATGCACCAGTGGCGCGGAGTGAGCGGAAGCCATATTTCCTTGGTTTTGCGCAGACTCTTGCGTATTGCACGACACCTTGGCGCACGCGTTCAGGTGATCATGATGTCGGCGACTTTGTCAGATCCAGAGTCTGTTGCTCAGACGATGATCGGACGTGAGAAGGTCGATGCCATCACCGAAGACACATCGGGGCGCGGCACTCACCACGTTTTCATGTGGGAGGGGCGCGAGGTTCCTCGCGAAGATGACGTTTCAATTGAGTCTTTCCTTTCTGCCCTGCAAGCCGCCGAGGCGGGTGAAGAAGCTGTTCTGGAGGCACCGACTCAGCGCCTTTCTGCGCAAACCGAAGCCGCTTTGTTGTCGGCAGAGCTGGTCCGCAACAATGCGCGTCTTTTGACCTTTGTCCGCTCTCGAGGCGGCGCGGAAACTGTCGCTGCGCAGACTCGTGAGAATCTCCACGACAGTCCCGAGCTTGCCTCTACAGTTGCCGCATACCGGGGAGGCTTTCTCCCCGAGGAACGACGCGCCTTGGAAGCCGCGCTCCGCTCGGGTCAGCTTCGAGTCCTGGCAACCACTTCCGCTTTGGAGATGGGGATTGATATTTCCGGTTTGGATGTCACAATCACTGCCGGTTGGCCGGGTACGCGAGCATCTTTCTGGCAGCAGGTTGGTCGATCGGGAAGAGCCGGGGCGGAGGGTATTTCCGTTCTGATTGCTGGTGATAACCCCCTTGATTCTTTCCTTGTGCACCACAGCGATGAGATCTTTTCCCCTGTCGAGGCCGCAGTTCTTGACCCCGATAACCCCTGGGTTTTGCGCGATCACCTGTGCGCGGCAGCCGGAGAGATTCCTCTTTCTGACAGGGAAGCCGCCGAAGTATTTGGACCGCTAGCACCGACGCTTTTAGCGCAGCTTGGCGCCGAAGGCCAGCTTGTGAACCGCAGTGGCGGTTGGAGGTGGAACATCACTTCCGATGAGCAACCCTGGGATCGAATTCAGATCCGTGGTAGCGGCAGGGATGTTCAAATCGTTGATGCTCGAAGTGGAAGCATCATCGGGTCGGTCCCTCAAGATTCTGCGGATTCTCAAGTATTTCCCGATGCGATTTATGTTCATCAGGGACGTACTTTCCATGTCCTTTCTCTTGAGGAGGGACCCGCAAGGCTGGCGTACGTTGAAGAAGTTCGCACCCCCTTACGAACCAGAGCACAAGACGCTGTCTCCATTCGCATTGTTGACGTGGATGAAAAATGGGTGAGTGCAGATACCTTGGTTCATTGGTACCGGGGGAGCGTCGATGTGACTCGCCAGGTCACCGATTTTGACCTGCTTCGCTTGCCCGGTTTGGAGTTCATTTCCAATACTCAACTTGCCATGCCCGAACGTACTTTGCGTACCCAAGCGTGTTGGTACACCCTCTCGCCATCAACGATGGCTTCTTTAGGAATTGATCGAGGTAGTGTTTTGGGTTCTCTTCACGCTGCCGAGCACGCATCTATCGCACTACTGCCGCTGTGTGCGAATTGCGATCGTTGGGATTTGGGTGGATTGTCGACGAATCTGCACACGGATACGGACTTGCCGACGGTTTTCGTCCACGATTCGTATCCGGGTGGCGCGGGTTATGCGCATTTTGGATTTAAGCATGCCAGAGAGTGGATTCAGCGCACTTACCAGGCTGTCGCAGAGTGCCAGTGTCACGATGGCTGCCCGCGATGCATCCAATCTCCGAAGTGCGGCAACGGAAATGAACCCCTGTCGAAGGAAGGGGCGCGTCGCCTCTTGGAGTTCCTCTGTGAGCATTCCCCCTTCGAAGAAATTCTCAGAAAACTTCCAGATACAAAATAGTATCCACACAGCATGGTTTCTTATATTTAAGTCATCGAGAGTTGGACCCCGCTTAAGCGGGGATGCCACACCGAAAGACTTTTCGGGAAACTCGCACTGTGTTGATGGGATACTTGAGGGGCCAGCCGGGGGGCAGGCCCCTCAAGTGCATCTACGGGGTCAACGCCCGCCCGAGCAGAGCGCCCAATCACCCATCCCCATGCACCTTTAAGATGAATCCTCACGATGGTATCGACGCCTTCGCACCGGCATGAACTCAGCTGTGCGCCATTGCTTTCTGCAACTTCTTGCGCTACTTGGCACGCTTTGTCCTCAACATCCTCCCACTGAGCAGTCGCAGAAATATCCGCGCCTGCCAAGGCACTCAGATCCGCGATATCTTGAGCCCGATTCAAGGAAACAAGGAAAACTGCGCACACAATTCCCGCGCAGGCGAGCACCATGGCAAGTGCGACGACTCCGATCACCATCAGTGTTCCCGAGCCCTGGTCAGCGCTCCGTCCTTTTGTTCTATCGGCCCCGGCTTGATCCACCACAGACATCAGTCTTCACCACCGACAAGCGTGCTCTCACGCAAGCCTTGGTAGCGACAGTGCGCGTGAAAGCCCAGGACTCCAGCAGGACCCCGATAAGAACTTTCAGCTGAGCCATAGATCCAGCGCTCATCGCTGGTGAACTCGAAGTGAAGGTTACTCAGTCCTGCACCTACTGCTTGGGCAGCTTGTATGCCATCACCTCCGCGAGCGCTCTCACGCACACCAATTCCCAGTGCAGAACACAGTGTCTGAGTGGTCATTGATGCCGCAAACACCGAAATGACTATGGCAATCATGACGACGATTGAGAACGTTCCCAGTGCAATTTCAACGCTCACCATGCCTTCATCCCCCTCTCGATCAGCTGAAGGCACGGTGAGCTGAGCGCGCCTGCTCATGAAAAACTCAGTGCCGTTGAAATGAGGTGCTCCAGAGCCGACTGAACGACACCGGATTTGAGCACGACGAGAAGCAAACCGGCAAATCCAGCGGTCGCAAGGGCACCGATCGCGTATTCAACGGTCGTCGACCCCTCTTCCACGTCGCAATCTTCTTCCCGCATATCAGCACTCTGCGTTGTCATGTTCTTATTCATGGGAGTCTCCTTCCTGTGTTGTCCCACGTCTTCGAGAGTGCCCTTTTTTAGCCTGCTGATCTCTTCTGCCTCACGAATCTGTGGATGAATCGTCAGCACGCGAATACTGTGGAAAACTTCCTTGAAAACTGTCAGATTGCACTGTGAGCGAGCGCGATCAACACGGGAACGACACCTAGGCAGATAAATGCCGGCAACATGAGAAGCCCAAGGGGTACAACAAGCCTCACCCCTAGTTCTTCGGCACCCGCCCGCGCATCTGCAAGACGCTTCTTTCGAGCCATCACGCCAAAACGACGCAATTGTTCATCTACTGCAGCACCCCGCATCCATGCCTCGCGAAGGATCTCAGCGACCCCAAGGTATTGCTCTGAGCATTCCTGCCAGGCCAGTTCCCATTCGAGCCCCACACTCAAACGCTTTGAGACAAGACACAACTCGTCACGGTCCGAGCAGCGTCCAAGACATTCCAATGCCCGAGGAATTGAGGCTCCGGTATCCAAAGCTACCGCCATGAGGTCACAGATAAGCGCCGCATCCTCGCTTCCGTCTTCATCCCATCTGCGCTGGGATGCCCGGATCATCGACACCGATACCCACCGTCCGGCAAGTAAAAACGCCAATCCGACAACGCCACACACCGTCCCTGCACCTCCATCTGCAAGGACAGGAAAAGGATTAACTCCCATCACGCTCACCGCAAGCAGAGCCACAATCGGAAGCAGGTTGAGTATTTTTGCCGAAAGCGCGGGTCCGGCTCCGGCAATCCTTCGAGCTTCTTGCACCTCGTGAAGGTCATCGAAACTATCGGCAAGACAATCCAAAACCTGAGCAAGAGGAGCTCCAAGAACTGCTGAGATCCCACAGGCCGCACGAATACTCCGAACGTGTTCGCCCGCTTGAGTAATGATCTCCTCGGGAATTCCCCACTGGTCGCACTCCCCTTCCCCGCAACGTTTCACTCGGCTCACTTCCTGCCACGCTTGTTGCGCGGGAATGCCGACCTGCAGCAAAGCACTGACTTTGCGAAGTTTCTGCGCAAGCTTTTCAGCATCAGTGGATGTCTTTTGGCCGCCCTCTTTCTTTCTTCCCGAACGAGGCCAGCGCGCAACTTTCTCCGCAGGGTGTGGATCCCAGGCTTGAACGCGAGTGAACTGGCGCGCTCGCATTACGAATCCCGACTGAGCACGCGACGCAATTCTTCCCAGGCAGGACCGGTCGAACCACGGCCTCGGCGATCAATGCGATAGGCGCACGCACAGGTGAGCTCCCCGTGCTCAACTCCAAAAACACCAATCTGGGCAACGCGCCGGCCAGTATTTCCAGAACTTCCCACGCTCCTTTCCATGTGTACGACAAGGTCAAAAGCGGCACGGGCTTGCACGTGAGTGGCCTCAGCGCTCATCCCCGCGAGTGCTCCAAGAGCGCTGAGCCTGGCTGGAACTTCCGCGGGAGTATTGGCGTGAATCGTTGCAAAACTACCGCGGTGTCCGGTATTGAGTGCGCTCATAATGTCGCGCACCTCCCTACCCCGACACTCTCCCAGAACAATGCGATCGGGTCTCATTCGCATTGCAGCCCGCACAAGTTCGGAAAGAGTGATTTCGCCTCGGCCTTGAGTGTTGGCCTGACGTGCTTGAAGGTGCACGACATGGGGGTGAGCGGGGTGCAGCTCGCTTATTTCCTCGATACAGATCAAGCGCTCATTTGCTGCAATACTGCTCAAAAGCGCAGACAGTAGCGTTGTTTTCCCGCTCCCCGTCGCCCCGGAAATGAGGACATTGCAACGCACATCAAGCATTCGACTCAGAATTTGGTGCGTGGTGTCATCAATACTCGCTCCCTCGCGCATCTGTTCAAGAGTGAGGCCACCACGGGCTGGGATACGCAAAGAAATGACCGTTCCTTCGCCGGAAAGCGGCGGAATCACCGCATGAACGCGAACCCCCATGGGCAAGATTCCATCGACTATTGGCACTGCATCATCGAGGCGCTTACCGCAGATCGCCGCCATTGTGATGGCCAGGGCGCGCACTTCTTCCTCACTAGAAAACCCATTGTCGATAGGCTCCACACCCTGCCCGCAATCGACCCAGACCCGTGTGGAATTCACCAAAATATCGGTGATTCCTGGAAGATGAAGCAAGGGCGCGAGCACTTCCCCAAGTCCATTCAGGCGCGCATCGAGCTCTTCGAGCGCGGATCCCACATCCTCAATGCCCTTCCCCGGGGCTTTAAGACGGACAATTGCTTCATCCAGGGCTTCTCCCGAAGTGCTCGCCATCAAGAGCGCATCAGTCACACTCATTGTGGTGCCTCCATGCGTTCCCACAGTTGTGCGCGCGCTTTCCTTCCCCGCCTCCCTTGACGAGGCCGCATCCCTGCCGCATAGACCGGACGAGCCTTGGTGTGCACGATGCGTGTGATTTGTGAAGGCGAAATCAGGCCAACGCTGGCCGCCCGACTCAACCCCGCAGCCGCTACCCGTGGAGCAATGAGTGCATACGTTGGGCAAGGTGGAGGATTGGCAGCGCTGAGCGCGCATAAGCGCGCGACTCCAAGCGCGTCACCGTGACCAAGGAGGATGAGGACATCGATGACCTCACTAATTCGGGCGCATCTTGGCCCCCACAGTCCCAAATCACAGACGATACTTCTTTCGCCCTTCAGCGCTGAAATCACCGCGGGAACCCGTGAATCATCTGCGTATGCGCCGCCATGTGCATCCCCTCCCAGATAGGGGACTCCCCGACTGACCGGAAGCTCTCGGATCAGTGAGGGAAGGAAGAAGTGTTCGTGGACACTGATCGAGGACCAGGTTGCGGCCTCGGCAGGGGGAGTAAGAAGCGACCCTCGTGAAGTGCGCAAAGGACCGGGGCCAGAAAGATTGACGCAAATACTGCCAGTATCGCGACACAGATCCCATGCGAGGGTGGATACGCCCGCTCCCCCACTCCATCCCGCGATCCCCACACATATGCGACCAGCCACGGAACCTTGAGTAGCTATCCACCGAGCCATATCGGCCGCAAGTAATTGCCCAAGGAGCTTTTCACCACCGGGAAGTCGAAGCCCCTCGCCCACACAGATGACATGAAGTCCCAAGTGTTCCCAGCCTGAACGCTGAGAGGAATCCGCAATGACCACACTGACGAGGTCCTTGATCCTGTTGATCTCCTCGCGCGAACTGCTGCGCGAGGATCCCTTTCGAGCGCCATTGAGATCATGGGGACTCCCCTGCCACACGCTCATCCCGAGAACAGCACACACCGCACGCAGCGATTCCACTGCCCGTCCTTCAAGCCCACTCCACGCAACGATTCCCATTCGTGTCATTCTTCAAGCGTGAATATTCCTTGTAGAGAATGCACGTACCCCACCTGAATCTGTGGAAAACTAGGGGTAATCCCCATTCTGTGGATAGCAATGTTGCATCCACACCAACTGAAGGTGCCGATGATGACTACGCACAACGACAACATCGATTCCCCGAAACCTCCGTTTCCAGGGAAAAACCGCCAAACCTTCGCAGAAGATAGCCACATCGCCGCATTTTTCGATCTCGACAAGACCATCTTGGCCACGGCCTCGGCAATGGCGCTGAGCACCCCACTGGTCCACGCGGGTGTCATGAGTCGCTGGGACTCCCTGCGGGCAACCATCGTCCAGCTCCCCTACCTCTTCACCGGTGCGGACGATGACCGGATGCGATCGATGATGCATGCCCTCGGTGAGCTTACTCGCGGCTGGGACCCTCAATATGTAGAGAAAATCGTCAACAGTGTCACGAGTTCAAGCATCGCGCCCCTGTGCTACCGCCAAGCCCTTGCGCTCATCGACCACCACCGGCTCCTGGGTCACCACGTTGTCATCGCCTCCGCCTCACCCATGGAGATAGTCCGGCCGATCGCCCACCTGCTTTCAATTCCCGATGCACTATCCACCATTGTTGGACGAGGCCAAGACGGCCTCGTTGATGGAACCATCACCCATTTCAATCACGGCATCGGCAAAGCGGAAGCATGCAAAAAACTCGCCGAAGAACGCGGGTGGGACCTCAGCCAGTCCTACGCTTACACCGATTCCGTGTCGGATCTTCCCATGCTTGAGCTTGTCGGCCATCCCCAGGCCGTCAACCCTGATCGGTCCCTTGCCGCAATCGCCCGCGAGCGCGAATGGCCCATCCACACCTTCACCCAGACCGTTCGGATTCGCAGTCGAAAGCGTACGCGCATGACGCTTGCCATGATTCCACTGGCCCTCGTGGGTGGGATCGGAATCGGGTATTGGGCACGCCGCTCAATTCCCAGCAAATAGCGGCATACTTGACATATGTCCAAACTGTCCTTGCCGCCCGGCTCCGCTCTGCGCTCAGCGTTCTTCGCTGCCATCTTTGCGCCCGTTGCTTTGATCCTCATGGGAATGTCCCTTGCGGATCTTCAAGCACGTGCGGCCATCGGCGTACCCCTGGCCTCCGTCGAGGGCATGATTGGTATGGCGTTCTCAGCCATCATTTTGGGCATGATTTCAATTAACTGCGAGCGTCATTCCATCGGAATGTTCGTCGCTGCCGCTTGGGCGCTGATCATCGGTTTCCTGCAGACTTTTGGTTATTTCCGCATTCATTTCCTTGTTGCGGCAAACCTTTCAGCCGATGACATGTCCGCTGCTCAGCGTTGGAATCTCTACCCGGTGTGCGTGGCCGCAATCCTTCTAGGTTCGGGAGTTGCGTTGGCCCTGACCCACCGCGCCCGCGCGAAGAACCCAGAGGCTGAGGAGCTCATGCCTTTCGAGCGCCACCAAAGCGAACGTATCGCTGTTGCTGTTGCTTCCCTCCCCTTGGGTATTGGCGCCCTGGCGCTGCTCATTCGCTGCGCTCCTACCGATTCTCTTCCTATGGCCGCACGAGGCCTGAGCGGGGTTGTCGCGCAAACTCCGCTCCAGCCAATCCTCAGCGCCGCGGTCGCTGAAATTCTTGGCCTCGTCGCTTTGGCTTCCCGCTGGTCAATGATCGGCCCCCAAGTCATCGCATGGACCTACATCATTCCCGGGTTCTTGTTGATCCCTCTGGGAACGACCCTCACCGGTGTCGTTATCACTCCGGGCCACTCTTTGGGGACACAGGTCCTCATGTCTGCTTCGACGATCGCCGCCTACGGAATGATCCTCGCGGCATCGACTCTGGGAATCTATTGGGCGCGCCGCTACGCTACGAGCGACTCATCTTCAAACGATTAATTCGCTAAATGTGGCGCTTCTCGGCGGGTAATCCCCCATCCTGATCGTTTTCTCGTTATCGTCAGCACGAGAAGAGGAGGCCTCATGTCTGATCAGGAACACAACGAAGCATCGCCCGAAGAAGTCAAGGACGAAGCGATTCACCGCAACGAAAACGAAGAATTGCCGCTGACCGGTGAAGAAGTCACCCTTCCGGGTGAAGCATCTGCTACCGAAGACATTATCGGCGGCGCCTCGGTTACTGAGACCAGCCAGGTTGAGCCGGTTCACATGGGCGTCACCCCCACTTCCCTCGACGATGTTCTTGCCTCGCGCGCGCAAGACGAACAGCCTGAGGACAGCGCTTCCGAAGACCAGCCCGCAGAGGAGTCCACCGAGTCTTCCTCCGACGAGGCCCAGAGTGAGGCCCCCGCCGAAGAACACACGCAAGAATCCACTTCCACCGAAGAGCCCGCAGAAGCCGAAGCGAGCGTCGAGGCCGCAAGCGACACCCCCGAAGAGCCACAGAGCAACGGCGAGCCCGTGAGTGTTGAGCACGAGGATGCTCCGCTCGAGGAAACCCCCACCCAGGCACCCGAAACCCACGATGTCGAAGACGCCTCGGCCTCACACGAGGAAGCCCCGGCCTCGGAAGAAGCAGTGGTAGTTGACGAAACTGCCCAGGATTCCCCCGAAGAAGCCCCCGTTGAAGAAGCAGCCGAGGATCTTCACACGACCACGACGATCCCCGCCGCAAGCGACACGGTCGAAGAAGCAGCCGAAGTGGAAGAAGCCTCGGCCCCCGTCGGTGAAGTTCCCGATGCGCTTTCGCGTCGTTTTGGCGACCAGCCTGAGGTTGCCGACGACGTCCAAGAAGACGAACTCGAAAGTACAACCGTTCGTCGCCGCGCTTTCGTTGCCCCGCAAGAGGAATCTCCCGTCACCGAGGCTGCGTGGAAGCCCCGCGAGGATGCTGCGGAGCGCAGTGTTCCTCAGGACACCCCTGAGAGCCTCGATGATGTTCTCTTTGAGGGCGCCTCCATCGTTCCCGAAATGCCCTCACGCACCGGTGCACACCTGTTCTCCTTCGTTTTGGGGATCCTTGCGCTGCCTATCACTTGGTACCTCGTCGCTGACGCGGGTGCCCGAATGACCCTGCCAGAAGGTAATCCGGCTGCGACCGGCGTCATCAACTGGCTGGCAATCACGGAACTGGCCATCGCTTTCATCGCGATCATCGCGCTTTTTGAAGCATTCAAGCGTTCTTCCTTGGGCGCGTGGATCGCCGGACTGTGCTTCCTTGCCGCTGGTATTCCTTGGGTTTTTGCCCCGGCTTTCACCAGCGCACACACCGTCTCGCTTCTGCATTTCCTGCAAAATGCCGGCTCCTTCGGCTCGAACCTTGCCCACCATTTGCAGGCATCGGGCTACTCAGGCCGCCTGCTGATCCTGGGCATTGTTTTGATGGGCGTTGCCTCGCTGTCTCACTCGGCACGTCGACGTGGGCGCGCGGAAGAAGCCATGCGCGAGCAGGTTGAGCGCGTGAATCCGACGGGCGCACACTACACCGCCCGCGAGCGTCGCCGCGCTGCAAAGGCAGCTGGTCTGCGGTGAAGCCCGAGGTTTCTCGCACCCTTCTCGAGGCGCCTGGCCCGTGGGTTCACCGCCGCGTTTCGGCATCGGGGGCTTCTTTCCACGTAGCCGACGCGGGTCCCGAGGACTCCTCTTTTGCCGTCATCTTGCTCCATTCCTTCCCCATGACGTGGTGGACGTGGCGCGAGGTAATCCCCGCATTCACCGAGGCCGGAATCCGCACGATTTCCATGGATATCCGTGGTTTTGGAACCTCGGATCTTACTCCCGGGGAAGTCGAGCTCACTCAGCTTGCATCGGATGTGGCAGCCGTGGCCTCGGCGCTGGGAATTTCTTCCTACACGGTCGTCGGTAACGGTATGGGCGGGGTAATCGCCTGGATGCTTGGCTCCCTCGAGCCCGCCGGTTTGCGCTCGATTGTTCCCGTGTGCGCGCCCCACCCCCTGGGTGTGCACTTCCTTCGCGGGCTTTCTTCACGAGGCCGAGGCCGCTGGTTCTCAACCCTGCTTTCGCGCCGGCCGCGCCTGACTTTCTTCGCGTCAAAGTCAGCGTGGGTGGACCGTTCGATTTCGCAGTGGGCAGCGCCTTTCACGCAGGACCACATGCTTTCGCAGGCGGGTGTGTACCGTGAGGCGCTTTCGCGTCATGTCGCTATTCGCTCTGCGTGGCAGTCTCTTCAGGCGACTTTTAGGCCGTCCTTCGCCTCAAAGGATGTTTTAACGCGTAAGGTCGAGGTCCCCGTCTTATCGATTCAAACGCGAAATGACGGACTGTGGGCACACATTGATTTTGCCGATGATGTGCAGGCCACTTCGGGTGAATTCACCATGCGCGCGCTTTCTGAAAGTGGCCACTTCCCACAGGAAGAAAATCCGCGCGCACTCGTTGCCGCGATCCTTCCTTTTATCCGCGAGTCTGCCTCGCTGGAGTAGAGAAGTGGCACGCATCGCTACGAATTTACGCAAAGTGTGTGCAAATCTGTGTTTTAGCTCGTTCACCGTGCATAATAGTTACGACTATCACACGGTGGCTCTTTCGTGCTGGGCTGCCGTCTTACAGGATTAGGACAGCTCAGGAGTCGGCGGCGCTGGCTAGCGGCGCTCGCAAAAAGAACGGAGTTCCGGCTTTATGTATGGAGACGCAAACTTCATCAACCAAGTGCCGCTTTTCAGCGGACTTGATGAGGCCCAACAGGTATCACTGCAGCAGAAGATGGGCCAAACGACGCTGCGCCGCGGTGAGACCCTCTTCGACGAAGGCGATCTTGGCGACCGCCTCTACATCGTCACCGAGGGAAAGGTGAAGCTGGGGCACACATCAAATGATGGCCGCGAGTCTCTGCTTGCAGTCCTCGGCCCCGGCGAGATTCTTGGTGAACTCACCCTCTTCGATCCGGGCCCGCGTTCAACCACTGCAACCGCTGTTTCTCCCGCAACACTGCTCCACCTGCAGCACACCGACCTGATGGAAATCGTCGAGGCAAACCCGACTCTTGCAAAGCACATGCTTCGTGCACTGGCTCAGCGTCTGCGCCGCACGAATGAATCGCTGTCGGACCTGGTTTTCTCCGATGTCCCGGGTCGCGTCGCCAAGGCTCTTCTCGATCTTGCCGATCGCTTCGGCACTGCAACCGATAAGGGCATCCATGTTCCTCACGACCTCACCCAAGAAGAGCTTGCACAGCTCGTTGGTGCTTCTCGTGAAACCGTGAACAAGTCTCTAGCCGACTTCGTCTCCCGCGGATGGATCCGCCTGGAAGGCCGCGCCGTCACTTTGCTGGACGTTGATCGCCTAGCACGCCGCGCGCGCTGATTCAGCATTACGTATAACGGTGGGCTGAGCAGGTGATGTACCTGCTCAGCCCACCGTTATATCGCCCGCTTAATTGAGCGGAATCAGTCGTTCTTCGGTCGCTTCAAGTAGGCCACCAAGCTATCCGAACCGGTCGGCCCGGGAACAACCTGGACGAGTTCCCAACCATCGGCGCCCCACTGGTCGAGGATTGCCTTTGTCGCGTGAGTCAAAAGCGGAATTGTTGCATATTCCCAAGTAGTCATAGCGCTATCCTACGACACCTTCACCAAAGCCTCATGCTCCAATGGGCACGGCGATGGGTCTTTCTCGGAGGACCCTGGCTGAGGCTCGAATGGACTTCATCGATAAACTCTGCGGGACCCGCGGCTTACGCAGCTCAGCGGCAAGGGGGTCCGGAGAATAGTTGAGCCACTTCGACCAATCATCAACGTTCGGGTACACCCGCAAGATCATGCGTCGTTCGCGTTCCGTAAGTCCTCCCCACACGCCAAAAGACATTCGCGATTGCAGCGCATCAGCAAGACATTCGAGGCGAACTGGACATTCCATGCAGCGCATCCGAACTTGCCTCTGCGCTGCCCCTTGTACGAATAGTGCATCGGGCTCTTTTTCGGCACACAATGCATACTCCACCCAGCTGTGGTCATCAATCATTGATTCCACCCTCTCCACATCTGCGGTCAACATTGACCTCCCTTTAAGAGACTACACATGAAATTCACATAAGTGAAATTGGGACTATCTCGATCCAATTGCCTCCTTGTCCTTGGTATTCAAGGCATTGCCCGTCTTCCTCTGCCCTTCACCGCGCTGGGCACGTATCCTGTACCTATGGCTCAGTCGCATACACGCTTCGTTCGACCCGCTCAGCTGGTGGCGCTTTTGCTATCATTTTTGGCCGCGTCCGCGCTTGTCGGCGTGGTCAGTGCTGGCGTCTTAGTGCCGGCCGTCGGAACCGGCGCAATCACAGCAAAGGCAGGGATGGAGATCTTCGACGAGATCCCGACCGACATCCAAGTCGTTTCTCCCGCGACCGAGTCCACGATGCTCGATACGAACGGCCAAGTAATTGCCCGTTTCTACGACAAGCAGCGCATTGTGATCCCCTCGGACAAAATTGCTCCCGTCATGAAGAAGGCAATCGTCGCCATTGAGGACCGACGCTTCTTCGAACACCACGGTGTCGACCCCACGGGTATTGCCCGTGCAATGGTCAATAATCTCGGTGATGATGGCGGTAAGCAGGGCGCATCGACCATTACCCAGCAATATGTGCGTAATGCTTTGGCTGAAAAGGGCTATATGGAAGGCGATGCCGACCAAGTCGAGGCGGCCACTGAGCAAACCACCGAACGTAAGCTACGCGAAATCAAGTACGCCCTTGCCGTCGAAAAGCAGATGGATAAAGATCAAATCCTGACTGGCTACTTGAACATTGCACCCTTCGGCCCCATCACCTACGGTGTCGAAGCCGCCTCGAAGCTTTACTTCTCCAAGTCTGCCAGCGAACTTTCCACTGGCGAGGCGGCCCTCCTCGCCGGCCTCGTGCAGTCCCCGGTGCAGTACAACCCGCTTCAGCATCCCGAGGCCGCGCAAGAGCGCCGCGATATTGTCCTTTCCGTGATGGCTGATCAGGGCGTGATCACCGAGCAAGAAGAGGCAGAAGCTAAGTCCGTCAGTGTCAGCGACATGCTTCACCCCACGCAGATCCGTGAAGGCTGCTCGGGTGCGGGGGATGAAAACGCCTACTTCTGTTCCTATGCCGTGCGCCAATTCCTCGCTGATGAGGCATTTGGAAAGACCTCCATTGAACGTGAGCGCCTGCTCAAGACCGGTGGTCTGACCATCCGTACGACCCTGGATCCCAAGAAGCAGCACGCGGCCTATGAATCCTTGACGAAGACCATTCCGTCAAACGATGCTTCCGGTTTGGACGATGCCTTGGTCTCTCTGGTCCCCCAGACTGGCGAAGTTGTCGCCATGGCCCAAAACACCGTGTATGGCGTGGGTGAAGACGAAACTATGTCGAACTATTCGGCTGATGGCTCATTCCAGGTCGGTTCAACCTTCAAGGTCTTTGTCTTGGCCGAATGGTACAAGGAAGGTCGATCGGGCTACGAAACCATCGACGGGCGAACCAACTTCCCCAATGGGTCTTTCAAGTGTGATGGCGAGCCCGTCCACACTGAAAGCTGGAACGTCGTCGACTTGGCGGGCAAGGACGGTGCTTTCAATGTCATTGGCGCAACCGGCCTTTCGGTGAACCACTCCTTCGTCAACATGGCCTCCAAGCTCAACTTCTGCAATATCTTCCAGGTAGCTGCCGATATGGGCATTGATGACGGAAAGGGCGAACCGATCTTGGCCGTTCCCGGTAACATCTTGGGTTCCAGTTCTGCTTCGCCTCTGACCATGGCCCGCGCTTTCGCGACCTTCATCAACGATGGCAAAATGTGCCAGCCCTACTCGATCGCAAAGGTCACTGACCGCCAAGAGAACGTCCTCAAGGAAGGTTCTGCAAACTGCAAGCAGGTCATCGATTCGCAGGTCGCACAAAAGGTCGCAACGACCCTGACGAAGTCGGCAAGCCAGTACTACACGGCTACGCGATTGTCGGGCGGTCGCCAATTCGCCGCTAAGTCTGGTACAACCGACTACTCAGCAAACACGTGGCTGACCGGATCGACCGCCGAGCTCACCACCGCAGCGTGGGTTGGCCACGGCAACGCCTCGACAACCCCAGTCCAAAACGTTCGCATTAACGGTCGCTACTACTCGCAGATCTTCGGTGAAACCTTCGTTGGCCAGAATATTTGGGCACCGTACATGAGCACGGCGCTCGAGGGAACACCCAACAAGCCCATGCCCAACGCCAACATCGGTGCGCCTCAGACGGTCACGCGGGCCACCCAAGCACCCACCCCCAGCGCCACGCCCGCTGCTCCCCAAAATGAAGGCAATGGGCCTGGAGACGATGACGATGAAGGGGATGACTGAGCGATGAGTAAGCGTCGCCTCGCCACTAGCGCCTTCCGAGGCGTAGCTGCCCTTGCTTTGGGCGGCACCGCTGCTCTCGCCTGGGGGAGCGTCGAGCGACGCCGTCCCATAGTCCGTCACTTCGACGTTCCTCTGTCCGCACTGTCGACCCCAATGCTGCGCTCTCAGACCCGCATGGCAAAGGTGCTTCATTTTTCAGATCTTCACCTCTTCCCCGGTCAGGAATTCCTTATCGATTTCCTACAGCAAGTCCGCGATACCGAGGAATTCGATTACGTCATTTCCACCGGGGATAATTTCGGAAGCCCCGATGCTCTTGGCGCGGTTATCCAAGCACACGAGATTTTTGCCGACTTCCCCGGAGCTTTCGTTTTCGGGTCGAATGACTACTACTCCCCCAAGCGCAAGAGCTGGACGCGCTACCTGACGCCTCGGCAGTCAGCGAAGGTGGATCGTGCGGTGGACTTGCCGTGGACGGAACTTGCCGCGCACCTGCGCTCGATGGGGTGGGCGGACCTCTCCAACGCCTCGGCGTATCTTCAGGCGGAAAACGAAAGGATCACCGAAGCCAACCTCCCCGCCACCCTTCCCGCTCCTCTTGCCCTCCTCGGCGTCGACGATCCGCATATCAATCGCGACTCAATCAATGGACTCTCACAGCGCTGGCTGAGCCCCGATGCCATTCGTATTGGCGTCACGCATGCCCCGTACACGCGTGTCCTCGATTCAATGACCCACTTGGGGACCGAACTGATCCTTGCCGGTCACACACACGGTGGGCAGATTGGTCTTCCGGGCGTAACCTCGCTGGTGACGAATTGCGATCTTCCCCGCGAGTTTGGCAAGGGATTGCACGTGTGGGAAACCGGAGTCAATGAGTGTTCGTGGCTGCATGTTTCCGCAGGCCTTGGAACCTCTCCCTACGCCAAGGTTCGGATTGCAACGCGTCCAGAAGTATCGATTCTGACGATTCACGACTGATCAGTAGAGCTTTCCCTCCGCCAAACCACGGTGATTGTGCCCTTTTGGCGCGCGCCGCGCATATGAATTTGGCGCAATAGCTCCAGACGGCTATACTCATACGGTCACGGGGTGTGGCGCAGCTTGGTAGCGCGCTTCGTTCGGGACGAAGAGGCCGTGGGTTCAAATCCCGCCACCCCGACGTGATTCCCGCAGTATCTTTTGATACTGCGGGTTTTTCTTACCCGTTACACAGTCCCAACTTCTTCATTGTTCGCGCACGTCTGGCACCTGCCCTGATAGCGTGGCGCTATGAACGCTTCTCAACCAGCTCACCGCCCCTTCCTGGTGGCCATCTGCCGTCCAGATGGCATTCTTGCGCGCGATGAACTGGCCTCGATGAAGGCTATCGGCGGTCTTGACGATCGGGATCTTCACGCTCTTCCCCTTGTTGATGCGGCCTCCCCCCACCCGGCGAGTGACATTGATCTTGATCAGTATTCGGGCGTGATCATCACGGGTTCCCCCTTCGGATTCGAGCATCCGCACGAGAAAAAGACTGATGAACATCTGCGCGTAGAAGAACGCATCGACGCTCTTGCCGCCATTCTCCTCAAGCGCGATTTCCCGACCTTTGGAATTTGCTTCGGTATCCAATCCCTTGCGCGTGCTTCCGGGGCCCCCCTCGTTCAAGGATTTTCGGAAGATCTTCAAGCACCTGAGATCACTTTGACCGAGGCCGGGCGCGAAGATCCGCTCACCGGTGCTCTTCCCCCCACCTTCTACGCGTATACCGGGCACGCGGATGCCATCGGTACCATTCCCGCCGGCGCCGAGCTCTTGGCGACGGGTTCACGCTGCCACATTCAGATCTTGCGTTGGGGCCACAATGTCTACGGCACTCAATTCCATCCTGAAATTACGCGTGAAGGTATGCATCTTCGCATTGATACCTACGGGGACACCTACTATCCTGCGGAAGAAAAGCCTGCCGTTATTGCACGCTGCGATGCGGCAGATACACAACCCGCCCACGACCTTTTGGCATCGTTTATCCACCGTTACAAGCGAGCCTGACGAGGGGGAGCTATGGCCATTTCTTTTGCTCAGTCCGAGCGTTCAACTTTGGGCGTGGAATGGGAACTCCAGCTGATCGATGTCGATTCAGAAGATCTACGCCAGTGTGCGGAAGCCATCCTCGGTGAGATTTCGGCTCGCTATCCCGATGACACCTTGATCCACGGGGAGATGCTGCGCAATACGATCGAGTTGGTCTCACGCAAACAGACCCGCGTGAGGGATGCGATCGCAGATCTCAATGAGGGCCTTGATCTCTTGCGTCCCGTCACATCCGCACTTCGCGTGGACCTGACGGGCGCTGGTTCGCACCCCTTCGCCAACCCCGCTCACCAGCGTGTTTCCGACTCCGAGCGCTACGCCGAACTCGTCAATCGCACGCAGTTTTGGGGTCGCCAGATGCTGCTCTTCGGCACCCATGTCCATGTTGGGATCGAGGACCGCTCAAAGGTTCTTCCACTGCTGGGCTTCCTCGCAACCCACCTTGGCAGGCTCCAAGCGCTCTCGGCCTCGTCGCCCTACTGGGCGAGCACGGACACAGGGTACTGCGACAACCGCGCGATGGTCTTCCAGCAGCTGCCCACCGCCGGGGTGCCGCAGCTCTTCACCAGGTGGGAGGAGCTTGAGGGCTATACCCAGGACATGAAGAAGACCGGAATCATCTCAAAGTTTGATGAGATCCGCTGGGATATTCGCCCCTCGCCCAGGCTTGGAACCCTCGAGGTTCGCGTCTGCGACTCTGCCTCCAATGTTGCCGAAATTGGCGCGATCACCGCGCTGATCCACTGCCTCGTTGAATATGGTTCGCGCATCTTGGACCGCGGTGAAGAACTACCCAAGACATCGCCGTGGTTCCTCGCGGAAAACAAGTGGCGCGCGGCGCGATATGGAATGGATGCCGTCCTCATCGAAGACATCCACGGCAACGAACGACATATCGACGATCTTCTTGACGAGACTGTGCGCGAATTGGAACCCATCGCTGATGATCTTCAGTGCCAAGAGGAGCTCGACTTTATCCACACGCTGCGCAGTATCGGTGTGGGTTATCAGCGTCAGAAAGCGGTCGCCGAGGCATCTGGCAGCCTCGAGGCCGTCGTCGCTCACTTGCGCGCTGAGACCGCAGCTGGACGCCCGCTTACCCCGCACGTGGCAGCTGGGATCTCTACGGAGGGGGCACGATCGCCTCGTCCGGGAAACCGGAAGTAAACGCAGACAATAAAAAGTGGGCGACGCAGCATTTCGCGTGCGTCACCCACTTTTTCATGCCCGCAAAAAGCGGGATTCTTGGTGAGACTTAAGGTCAGCCCTGCTTGCCGAAACGACGGAAGAACATGGCCAAGAATGCACCAGAGAGGTTGTGCCAGACCGAGAAGACTGCGCCAGGAAGCGCGGCCTCGGGGCTGAAGTACTTCGTTGCCAAGCCGGCCGCCAGACCCGAGTTCTGCATACCAACCTCGATAGCGGTCGTACGAGCTGCACGGTAATCGCCGCCCGAGATGCGACCTGCGAAGTATCCGAAGAAGTAACCGAGCAGGTTGTGGAGGATGACCACGATAAAGACGATGAGCGCAGATTCCATGATCTTGTCAGCGGACTTGCCAACGACTGCTGCCAGCACGTAGGAGATGCCAAGGACGGAGATCCAGGGAAGAGCCGGGAGGATCTTTTCAACATAGCGCCCAGCAAGCATACGGACAACGATGCCTGCGATGACGGGGATCAGAACGATCTGGACGATCGCGAGAGCCATGCTCTTTGCATCAACGGGCATGTACTGACCGGCCAGCCACTTGGTGAGAAGGGGAGTCATGAGGGGTGCCAGAAGGGTGGAAATCGAGGTCATGGTCACCGAGAGCGCAACGTCACCCTTTGCCAGGTAAGAGATGACATTCGAGGCGGTTCCGCCCGGGGCGCAACCGACCAGAATGACGCCGGCTGCAATTGCCGGATCAAGGTGGAGCAGCTTGGCCAGAAGGAAAGCGATTCCAGGCATAATGACGTACTGCGCGATAACACCGACGATAACGGGCAAGGGGCGCTTCACAACAAGGGCAAAGTCAGGAAGGGTCAGAGTCAAGCCCATGCCGAACATGATGATGCCCAGGCCAATATTCACACCTGAGGCGAGCTTTGCTGCATGGGTCGGAAAAATCAGGCCCAGAGCGAATGCCGCAATAATAATGAGCGGAAATACGGTAACCGCAATACGGGCGGAACGATCTTCTTGAGAAAGCTCGGGCTGAGCAGCAACCGAGGATGGGACGGTTTCTTCGCGTGTATCGTTTGTTGACATACCTATAACATTGCGCCGATAATTCAGTTCGCGAAAATTTCATCTCAGAGCATGGGATATCGGTGAGCGCTCGCACACTTTCCGCGTATTTCTTAGGTTTCCCTAAGTGAATAGGCCCACTACACTGTTGCCCATGAATCAACGTGGCTCGAAGATGCGAAGCTTGGTCCGGCGCGGATGGGTCTCAAACGAACACGGCGCCTGGGTCATGACAATTCTTCCGATCATTGTCGGAATATGCACCGTCCATCCTCAGCCCATTCAATTCCTACTCCTTGCAGCATGGACCGCCGCCTACTGCGCCTTCCATGCCCTGAGCCTGTATTGGGCGGCCTCTCCCAAGCGGCGTCGCACCTACCTTCCCGCTTTCCTCACGTGGGCGAGCATAGCTGTCGTGTGCGGGGTTCCGGTTATTTTCATGCACCCACATGCCATCGCGCGGATCATCATTCCCATCACCGTGTTTTGCGCAGTTGCAACTTACGAGGCCTTCCGCAAGCGCCGCCGTTCCATTGCCTCCCACGTGTCGAGCGTTCTTGCGAGTTCGTGCACCCTCCCCCTGTCGATCTGGATTACCTCAGAGAGCTATTCTCAGTTCAAACTCTGGTGCGCAGCGGTAGCCGTCGCCGCCTACATGCTGGGATCTATCGTCTACGTCCGCTCCCTGATCCGAGGGGCAAATAAGATATCGGTGTATATCGTCTCCGTTTCCTGGCACTTGGCACTTGTGGTCGCATGCCTGATCGGAGTGCTCGCGCATGGTCTTCCCGGCGGAGTGCTTCTGGCTTTCGTCGTGATCGCCCTGCGCGCGATCCTTATCCCTGCACTGCATAAGATCAGGCACCTCAAGATTCCTCCCCTGGTCATCGGTCTTGGGGAATACGTCTCCTGTGCCTGCCTCTTTTCTGCGGTCCTGGCAATCGTCCGCTAGTCGGCAATTGGCCGATCAGCGATAATGGGGCGTATGAACTTTATTCTGCGTCTCATTGGAACGGCGCTGGGCCTATGGGTCTCAGCTGCTCTTGTCCCGGGAATTACCATTGCACGCGGTACGTCCATGACGGAAACCGTTGTCATTTTAGGTTTGATTGCACTGGTATTCACCGTCGTAAACTCCATCGTTCGACCTCTCATTCAGATTCTTACCTTCCCGCTCTACATCCTCACCTTCGGCCTTTTCGCCCTGATCACAAACGGCATTGGCTTCCTTGTGGCGGGTTCGATTGCAGACTCCATGGGCCTGCCCTTCTCCGTTTCCGGCCTTGGCGCGGCCGTCATTGGTGCCATCATTACCGCTGTTGTCTCCTCGCTTTTTGGAGGACTCACGGGCGCTAAGAAGAAGTAATTCACCAGTGCCGTCTGGCCTCGAGCCACTTCTTAAGAAACTCGGCGGGTATCAAAAATGTAGGAACGTGTGCGCGTCGCCTCGGTGATACCCAGCCGAGTTCTTCTTTCCTCTTCCCAGTGATGCACCCCCTCGATATTGCGATAGCGGCCCGCATCCGCCAATTCGCACTCTCGAATTGCTTCGGTGTAGGTCGCAATATCGTGAGCGGCAATGGGATTGTCCTGCCCCTGTTTTCTTTCTAAGTGCTCACTGTCAAACTGCAGGGTCAATGCGTGGCCGCGATTCGCATTCGCTCCACCGTCAAGTGCGGGGACAATGTCACGCGTGTTTTCCATATTGAGCATGGGAACACTCGAGTCGGGATGGAATCCCGCGACCGGTGACCCTGCGGTCAGCACCGAGGCAACGCGGTAGTGCGAGCGCACCTGCGGATCCGCGGCCAACTGTGCGGCAATAATCCCACCTTGAGAGTGACCCACAAACTCAACTGGCTCATCGGACTTGATCCCTGCCATTTCCATGGAAGTTTTTACTGCCCTGAGCTGATCGGAATTGGATTGCCCAACTGCTTGAAGATTCGTCAGCATATCTTGGGGATTGTCTTCGCCCGGCCCCCACTTTTGCGTCCCCCTGATCATGACCGACCACGCGCGGTGTTCAGTCCCTTCTGCGTCCACCGTCACGTGCTGAAGAATTTCAATTTGCCCCTCGTCTGCACTGGAGCGAAGTTGCCCGATACGTTCCAACGCCTCCGAGGCCTTCATCGGGGTTTCAACCTTCTCCTGCTTGGAACCCGCCTGGGGACGCGAAACCTGCGATTGAGGAGAGGAAGTATGCGGTGGATAAGCTGCTACAGCGTTAACGGCATAGACGACCGCGCCGAAAGAACCGCAATATTCCGTCGGTCGCCCTCCCTGCGCAACTCCCAAGAGTACTTGGCTTGTTGGCCCAGACGGCGCGTCATCGGGAAGGTTCTGCGCTGAAATCCTCACCCCCGAGTGCCGACCAAACATCAACCATCCCATTGCTGCATACAGCGTTGACATCTGTGCAGCAGCATCTCGAGTAACCTCAACGTCCGAACGCGATGAAGTCCCGTTGACGAGCCGCGATAGTTCAGCAACATCCATTTGTGTACGTAACCCCAAAGACGCATCCGATGGCTGGTAAACAAAGGACAACCCATGAGTGCCAATCGTTGCTATCCCATGAAAGACGCCAAGCGGCGCAAAGAGGAAAGGAGCATAAGGATTGAGGTATTTGCCCAGACCTGCGATCTTTCGCGATGCCGTCAATCCTCCCGCCCACGAAAGCTCTCCCATGCTGCCACCCAGCCTGCGCACGGTCTTCTGGTAGGAAGCAGCGTCGGCCTCGGCAGCGGCATGGATGGACGCAACATAAGCAAGCCTGTCCGCACAACTACCAATCTGCTCACTCAGTTGTGCACCCAGAGCACACAGACCTTGCAAAGCGCCCCCACACTGATGTGCACACAACTCCTGATTGAGCGAATGCGCCGCATCGAGCTGACTATCAAGGGCCTCGCGAATCCTTCGCAGGAATAGAACATCATCGACAAGCGCCTCAGTATCGATGCGCGTTGTATCCGAAGAGACCACCATCCATGACACGCACTGCCCACTCATGTCTGACCCCCCGCTGCCGCGCTCTCAATTTCGGCTAGGTCGCGCGCTTCGATTGCCAGCGCCGCCCACATCCGACAGTCATTGCGAATCTGCTCAATTTCTGCGCGCGCCCCTTCACTTCCCTGCCCCGTCCACGAATTAAAAGAGTGAGCACGCAGTTCTTCGCTGATCGCAACGCAATTGTCTTCAATCACCTTCAGTGACTGGCACACCGCAATGAACCACATGAGCTCAGCCTAAAATTGCCTACCCCGCCCCCACAGAGCGCACCAAAAATCTGTGGAAAACGCCGATGACGGTGCATCCCTGTGGATAGACCTTCCCTCTGACGCGAGTGCCCGCATGGCACGATGCCGCAGGTCTGAGATGATTAAGACATGACATCGCAGCAGGAATCCATGTTTTCACCCGAGACCGGATATGCAGACTTGGCGGCAGCAGGCCAAGCTTTGTCGCCCCTCGATGGCCGCTATCGCCAGCACACTCAGGAACTGACCCAGTACCTCTCTGAGGCCGCGCTCAACCGCACCCGCATCTATGTTGAGATCGAGTGGATGATTGAGCTACTTCGCCGCGGGGTCATTGCCCACGCTCCCTTGCTCTCTGACGCTGAGGTCGACTATTTGCGCGCGCTTCCGCGGGAATTCAACGCTGATTCCATTGCCGAACTCGCCCAAATCGAAGCCGAAACCCGTCATGATGTCAAAGCAGTCGAGTACTACATCGACAATCGACTTGAAGAAGCGCGCTTTCTCCTTGGTCCCGATACGGTCCTTCCCCAGCTGCGTCCTCTGGTTCACATCTTCGCAACCTCCGAAGACATCAATAACCTTGCACACGCGCTGAACATTCAAGCCGCAGTCCGCCAGGTCTGGTTGCCGCGCGCACGTGGACTTCTCGCGCGCTTACTTGATTGTGCCGAGGCCGGCGCCGGTATCCCCATGCTTGCGCGAACGCACGGTCAGCCGGCGACTCCGGTCACGATCGGCAAGGAATTGGCTGTCTTCGTCTACCGACTTTCCCGACAAATTTCACGCATCGAAGACACTGAGTACCTGGGGAAGATGAACGGTGCGACGGGCACCTGGGCAGCGCACCGTGTCGCCTTGACCGCTGTCCCGTGGCCACTGCTCACGAAGGACTTTGTTGAACGGCTGGGATTGTCGTGGAATCCGCTGACAACTCAGATCGAATCCCATGACTGGCAAAGCGAACTCTACAGCGATATTTCGCGCTTTGGCCGCATCGCCCACAACCTTGCAACGGATTGCTGGACCTACATTTCCATGGGTTACTTCCACCAAAAGTTGGGTGCTCAGGGGTCCACGGGCTCTTCGACGATGCCTCACAAGGTCAATCCGATTCGCTTCGAGAATGCTGAGGCTAACTTTGAGATCGCCTCGTCTCTTCTTGAAACGCTTGCGGCGACCCTGGTGACCTCGCGACTTCAGCGTGATCTCACGGATTCGTCAACCCAGCGTAATATCGGCGTTGCCCTTGGCCACTCTCTTGTCGCCATCGATAATTTGACCCGCGGCCTTGAGGGTATTGAGTTGAACGCCCAGATCATGTCCACCGAGCTCGATGAGCATTGGGAAGTCATTTCCGAGGCCATTCAGCAGGTGATGCGTCTTGCTTCCCTTGAGGGACGTCAGGGGATGGACAACCCCTATGAGCGCATGAAGGAGCTGACTCGCGGACACGATATCGACGCCACTCGCCTGCGCGATTTCGTTTCATCGCTGGATCTTCCTCAGGACGCGAAAGACCGACTGATGGAGCTCACTCCCGCGAGTTATACCGGGTATGCCCCAGACATGGTTGAGTGGATCAGCGCCGAGTAGAGTCGCTTCCCGCTTGCTTAGGCGGGTGTCCATCCTCGGTCGATAGCCGGGGCTCCGAGTCGTTCGAAGAGTTCTTCGGGGCGTACCTGGAGCGCAGAGTAGCCGAGGTCCCGCATATCGACTGTGTCTTCGCCATTGACGCTCATGCGTCCTTGGATGCCGATTGGTGCAATTTCGGGGTTCTTCCACACGGCGCGCACCACGGCCTCAAGGAGCTTCCGGGCAAAGTCGACGCGATCATTGTCTATTGGCTGCTTTTCTTCCATGTTGATCGAAAAGCTCACCATGGTCGGTTTCCCAAAACCTTCGTTGACCTGAACCTGGCAACTTGTGCACACCCACTGCGGCGTACTTTGTTCAAGCGCGTCTTCGATCAAGGCTTGGAAACGCTCGGATCGCCCGCTTCGATCCGTCGGACGCAAGCGTGTGAGTGCCGCCCCCACCCCGAGGCTTGCCACACCCAAAGCGGCAAGGCCGAGTCGGTTGGATATACGAGGAAGTGAAATCTGCTCTGCCCCTTGCTGGACAATCCCAAGGATTCGCGCAATTGAACGATTCTGCGCCATCAGTTCCCCCCGTGAGAATTGTGGTCACCATCAGCTGCGGTGTCCTGCGATTGAGCGGTGTCAAGGACATTCACCCTGGCCCAGACACTTCCGTGCGGGTCATCGAGTTCTTGCCAAATGTCATAGAGACGAACGCGCGTGGGCTCGCCATCGCGGGGCAGCATTTCTTGCAGTGCGCGGATCGCCTGTCCCACGCGGTCCCATCGCGTGACCTCTGACCTGCGTTCCAAGCGGCCAACCGTCTCGGTGTAGGTCGACGAGGAGTGTGCATAGTACAGGGGTTGTATCCGCGGCTGAGTCAGGTTTCGTCCAACCATGACCCGATGATCGCGGATACGTGCAGAAGCTCCATCAGTCGATGGGACAACATCTTGATCGTGTGCAACATCCACCATGACGACATCGGAACGCAAACATGCCCGGTGCCCTGGCGACCCGAGCCCCAAAATCCCCTGGACCTTGACTCCGGTGTTCTCGGGGGACAAACTTCCCAGATTGACTGCAATGAGGCCACCTTGCGAGTGCCCAACGATAATAATGGGCTCGCTTGCGTAATCGGATGGATCAACTCCGTCTTCACTCATTGCCTGGTGAAGAGCGCGAATAATGCCCATTCGCATGGATGAACCGAGGCCCAAAGATTCGCGGATGTTGGTTTCCGTATCCGCGGGGTTAGGGGTCGAGGGCGTATCAAAGTGGTTTGTTCCCGGGATCGACACCAACCAGCGTCGTTGCTGGCCTTCTCCGACCCTGGTGATTTTGATCGATTGGCCGTACGTTCCCGCCCAGTACAGGTCATCAATATCTGCTGCCATGTCCTGAAGAGAACGTGGAGCCCACAGGCGATGGGCCTGAGAATTGGGGTGTCCGGGATATTCGATGATCTCCGGCCCCATTTCAGAGTCAAAGTACTTGTCCGCGTGAGCGGCTCCACCCGTCATCTGTCCCAGGGATGTTCCCGCAATGAGCATCCCTGCCATCAGCGCTTCGTAGCCATCACGAGGCGTCACTTGGGCAAGGCGCTGCAGCTTCCCACTGCGATCCCATCCCACGATCGCATCGAATGCCGCTGCCGCATGAACAATGGCACCGGCCGTTCCGGCGATCGACGCGAGCACCCGAACGAGAAGAACATCGAGTCCGGGTTCGCGGAAGAAGATCGACTGAGATTGCTCCGAGACTTCTTCGCCGAGTCGGTCAGATTGCATGCGCAAACGGCTGCGGATATCCGTGGGAAGAAATCCCATTGCCGAGGCCGCACCAACCGCGAGCGCTGAAAGGAGCTTGGGGGCAAGTGGAATCAGCTTCGCGCGCAGGTAGAAGGAGGAGAGAGAGTGCGGAGCGCGCCTGCGTGCGTAGTAGTTGCGATAGCGTCGCGTTTTCATGAGTCCCTCCTTCCCTTCACGATAGCCTAACCCCACATGGGTGCAGGCGGGGACAGTTTGAGGTCATGCTACTGGATTCATAGTCATATCCACTGTTAGAATTTTCCAGAATGTCTCGCTCTTTTCCGCGAAATTTGGCAGCCCGTAGAAAGAAGACCTCCATGAAGCGTTCGTCATACCGCGTATTCGCACTGTGCAGCGTTCCCGTACTCGCCGGTGCAATTCTTGTCGGCGGCGGCAGTTTCCACAGTTCACAGGCATCAACTGACATCCCGATTTCTGTCTCGGGGGAGGTTTACACTCCCGGAAGCGACATCGTGACTCTACCCGCCGATGTTGATCCCGCACAGCCTGCCGCCCTTGTCTGCCGTGGAGCTTCTCCCAAGGACAGCTACGCTATTGGCTTCCAGGGCGTTCTCGATATGACAAATGTGTGGACGAATTACGAAGACATGGCTGTCTATGGCCGCCTCACGAATCCCGCTGCCTTCAACCGTTTGGTTATCACTGGTGAGTGGACAACCAGCATGACGGTGAACACGAATGACGTTGATATCGATACTGCTGCGTACACAGTTGAAGCTGTCCAGAAGCAGTTCGAGAAGGCAAATGCGGCAACTGGCGAGGCTTTCTCAAAGGCAATGCGCGTCCAAAGCGTGTCGGTTGTCAACGGAACCTTCTCCGCGACCTACCGCCTCATGCACCAAGATGCCAGCGGAAATTGGGTCGATGGAACCACTGCCGGTGCCTTGGAAGATGCGTCCATGCGTCCTAACAAGGTGTACTTCCCGAGCCTCGAAGGAAGCCTGACAGTTTCTCAAGCGCGTATGAATGCCTCCGCAAGCTCATCGATTCAGGCAACCTCTCCGAGTGTCACCGGTAGCTTGGATATTCCCGCCCTTGCCGGCGTTCGCTTCCTCGCTGGCGTGCGCCCAGTGAACTTCACCAACGGTGTGGGAGCTCCTGTCACCATCCAGCTCAAGCAGCAACCCTCACTCACGGTCACCTACTCCTCCGATGATGCGGCACATGCGCTTCCCGCGGAGATCACCGCAATGGAGTACACACAAGAAGGTGCGATTGGATCTGCTCCCGTCACTGACTTGCCTCGCCCGGCAAAGACTGTTGTCGACACCGCTGATATCCAGTGGGATTGGAAGGCAAACGCGGGTATGACTCGCACCCAGTCCGCCTGCGGTGGCGTCACCTACAACACAAAGTGGGCTCCGACCGTCAAGCAGACGGCTTCCCCCACTCCGGGTACGACTTCTTCTCCATCGCTCCCCGCTGCGGTCCCTTCAGAAAACCCGAAGAGCCCTCTGGCACGCACAGGTGTGGCTGACTCCGTCCTTCCGCTGGGCGGCCTGCTCGCCCTCGCAGGTGTGGCCACCGTTGCTACGACGCGTCGGCGCGCATAACTGATTGCGTGCACGAGGCACCCGCGGCCTCGGCGCTCAATAACCACGCTGTCCCCCTACTTCGGCACCCTTTCGGAGTGGGGGGACAGACATTTTTCCCCTCTTGACGCATATACCCCCCGGGGGTATATTTCGAAGCACAAGGAGGATCACCATGGCTCACGGATACACCGAAGAAACCGAGCATTACCTCAAGCGCCTGCGCAGAATCGAAGGCCAGCTCAGGGGCCTGCAGCGCATGGTTGCAGAGGACACCTACTGCATTGATGTCCTCACGCAAATCTCTGCAGTGCAGTCCGCTCTGGACTCCGTCGCACTGGGCCTCCTTGAAGACCACATGAACCACTGCGTTCTTCACGCCGCCCAACACAGCGAAGAAGAAGGACGTGAAAAGATCCAAGAAGCCACAAAGGCAATCGCGCGACTGGTGAAGTCCTAAGCGCACACCACACGTTTTCTCCCCCGTTTCCACCACCAAAGAAAGGCGCCATCATGGCACAGGAAATTGATCGCACTGTCGAGCTCTCCATCAACGGAATGACCTGCGGACACTGCGTCGCATCGGTCACCGAAGAACTCAAGGAGGTCCCCGGCGTTCTCGATGTCGAGGTCATCCTTAACTCCGGCGCGACCTCGAAGGCGACCGTCGTCACCAACACCGAACTCGACGACAACGCCCTGCGCGACGCCGTCTCCGAGGCCGGTTTTGAATTGGTCGGAATCGCCCGCGACTTCTGACCCCTAACCACCCTGGGGGCACCGCCAGGTGCCCCCAGGGATATCCCGCGAACCACATACGACAGAATCGCTCAGAATGACTTCCGAAACTCGCCACACATCACCCGATACCGAGAGCGAACACTTGGGGGACGGACTGCTGCGCCGCGCCGCGGACCTGCGCACCCGCTTCCTTGTGACTCTTCCCTTCACCATCATCGTTCTGGGCCTGTCAATGGTTCCTGCCCTCCAGTTTTCGGGCTGGCAGTGGATTGTTGCCTTCGCCTCACTACCCGTCGTGATCTGGGGTGCCGCCCCCTTCCATCGCGCCGCCTTCCAAGCGGGCCGGCACGGCTCTTCCACCATGGACACCCTGGTCTCCCTCGGTGTCATCGCCTCGAGCCTGTGGTCGTGGTATGCCCTGCTCTTTGGCGGCGCAGGAATGCTTGGCATGCGCATGCATATGTCGCTCATCCCAGCGAGCAGCCACGCAACGCACGCAGAAATCTACTTCGAGGGTGCCTGCGCAATCGTTACTTTCCTTCTAGCCGGCCGACTGATGGAGGCACGGACGCGCTACCACTCCGGTGATGCCTTACGTTCTCTTCTTGAGCTCGGTGCGAAGGACGCAATCCTCGTTGAAGGAAGTGGCGCGGATCGCCAGTTCCGCACCATCCCCGCAGCTGAACTTCGCGTCGGAGACCTCTTCCAGGTTCGCCCCGGAGACAAGATCGCCACCGACGGCATCGTTGAAGAGGGCACCAGCGCCCTGGACACCTCACTGATGACCGGCGAATCACTCCCGCGCGAAGTATCTCCCGGCAGCGCAGTCACGGGAGGTACCCTCAACACCTCGGGTGCCTTGATCGTCCGCGCAACCGCCGTTGGATCCGAAACTCAGCTGGCTCACATCGGCCAGATGATTACCGAGGCCCAGGCAACGAAGGCTCCCGTCCAACGTCTTGCCGATCGCATTTCTTCGGTCTTCGTCCCGACAATCATTGCGCTTTCCCTACTGACTTTGGCGGGCTGGCTCCTTGCCGGGGCTGGCGTTCAAAGCGCAATCACCGCAGCCGTTGCCGTCCTGGTTGTCGCCTGCCCCTGCGCTCTTGGTCTGGCCACTCCAACCGCACTCCTTGTGGGTTCGGGCAAGGCAGCGCAGATGGGCATCCTCATTTCTTCCGCCGAGGTCCTTGAGCGCACGCGCAGTATCGACACGATCCTCCTTGATAAGACCGGCACCTTAACGAAGGGTGCCATGTCATTGGAATCCGTGATCCTCCCCGATGGAAGCGCGAATTCCCGCGATGCCCAGGCTGGCGAGGATGCACTGAGCGTGACCGCCTCGCTGGAGTCGGCCTCGGAGCACCCGATCGCCCGTGCACTGACCGCCGCCGCCCGCGAGCGCGATCTTTCCTCGCACCCGGTTCGCGAGCTGCGCAACCACCCCGGGCTTGGGGTTTCCGCGCTCGCCGGGGACGGCGCACTCCTTCTGGCCGGCCGCGTGAGCTGGCTGCGTGAGCTGGGGATTTCCCTTCCCGCGTCCGCCCTTTCCGCCATTTCCGAGGCCGAGGCCACGGGAGCGACCGTTGTGGCCAGTGCGCGCGTTGAGGGCTGGCAGGAAACTTCCTCAGCTGGTGATACTGCCTCCGCGCAGGCTTCACAGCCCGCAGAAGAGGGCGAGGACGGCGGAATCATCGTCGATATGGCTGTGGGCGGCATGACCTGTGCCTCCTGCGTCCGCAGGGTTGAGCGCAAATTGGGCAAGCTCGATGGTGTTCATGCGCAGGTCAACCTGGCAACTGAGAGCGCCCGAATTACCCTCAAGCACGATTACAGCGACGCTGAGCTTGAAGAGGTCGTCAAGGCAGCGGGATACGAGCCACAGGTGCGTTCGCGTCGACTTGCTTCCGCTCAAGCACCCACAGCGACACTCACAGCCCAGACACGCGAACTTCCCGAGCACCTTAACGGAGTGCTACTGGGTGCTTTCGTTGTTCGCGATACTGTCAAAGAGTCGTCGAAGGATGCGATTGCTCAGCTGAAAGCCCTGGGGATCACTCCGACCTTGCTCACTGGTGATCACGAATCTGCAGCGCGCTTTGTTGCCTCGCAGGTGGGGATTGATTCGGTTATTGCAGGAGTTCTTCCCGCAGATAAGCGCGATGCAGTGATGCGCCTTCAAGAAGAAGGCCACCAGGTCGCCATGGTCGGTGACGGCGTTAATGACGCGGCCGCCCTGGCACAGGCCTCGACTCAGGGCTTGGGTATTGCCATGGGCTCGGGTGCGGATAGCGCGATCGCTGTTGCCGACATGACGCTGGTGAGCTCGGATCCGACGATGGCTGCCGCCGCGATTCGTATTTCGCGCGCGACGCTGAAGGTCATCAAAGAAAACCTCTTCTGGGCATTCTTCTACAACGTGATCATGATTCCGCTTGCGATCTTCGGGCTTCTCAACCCGATGCTCGCTTCGGCTGCGATGGCCATGTCTTCGGTGTGCGTTGTCCTCAACTCCATGAGGCTGCGTCGCGCGCACTGAAAAGTATCACTCTCATGCAGGTGCCCCCGCGATTTTCGCGGGGGCACCGTGTGTCTTGACTGATATGACGCACAATCAATTCGCGTAAGCGTTTCTAGTTGACGCGCTGAGCGACCTGGAAACCGCCCGAGTTGTAAATCAACTTATAGGTAGAACCGGGGTGTGCTCCTTGCGCATAGGAAACCGCCTCAACGTTCTTCTGCTCTCCCCACGCAGCACCGCGCTGATCAACAACAACGTAATCCACGGCAACATCCTTCGCGGATCCCACCCAGTAGACCTGATGATCGGGGATCAGATAGGCAAGCAAAGTCAGGTCCGTTTCGACATTAGCGTTTTCCGGGATCAGTGAATTGATCTCCTCGACCTGAGCCATCCTCGGGCTCACTGCTCCAAACCCGGGGTTGGTCATCTTCCACATGGGAAGCTGCGGGGCCGTGATGAGCGCTGCCGCACAGGGAATCGCCAAGGCAACCGTGGCGACGAAGGGACGCTGTCGGCTCATCACCCAGCCCAGGCCTCGTGAAATATCAGATTGCTCGCGCTCACTCCACCTGCGGTGAGCGTCCAAGAGTGCGCCCAGAAGGATCGGCACCAAAATCGCGTTGTAGTGCCAGTGCTTCCAATCCCAGTAGTAGTCGACAGAACCGAGGAAACGCCATGCGATGGTCGGTAGGATCACCCAGAACCAGGGCGAGGCCAGACCAATAATCCCCGCACCCAAGACAGCCATGGCAATCACACCGAACTTTTGTGAGGGCCACAGAGCCCTCTCGATCAAGGTGACGTTTCCGCGGCCCTGCGAACCATCGAGACTGTAAGCCCAGGTTCCTGAAGCGTTAAAAGCGGGCAGAAGGAGCTTAATTGTCACGACAAAAGCGATAACTCCGAAAGCCGCAAAGAACAGCGGGTACGCAAAGCTCTTGATCGAGTCCCTTCCTCGCCACGACAGAATCAAACCAATCATCATGATGGTGAGGCCAAGGTCTTCCTTAACCAGAACAAGCGGCGCAGACCACGCCATCGTTGCCACCCAACGGCCCTCAACGAAAGCGGCCGAAGCCCACGCAAGCATGGGGAGCGCGAAGGCGATTTCGTGGAATTGAGAGGCGACAGCGCCTTGGAAACCCCATGCGGTCACGTAGCCGATACCGATAATCGAGGCGAGGAGCCACCCCGCCTGCTTTGTCGCGAGGCGAACCAGGGGCCACGCTGAAACCGCAATCAAAAGATCTTGAACAACCAGCAGGGTCAATCCTGAGGGGAAGAAGCGATAGATCGGCCCCAAAAGCACCAAAATCGGGTGGAAGTGATCACCCAGCAGGTTGTATCCGGGTCCTTTGATAGGAACGATCGGTGCCTGGAAGTGACTATAGGATTTCGCGGCCTCGGTGAAAATTGCCAAGTCCCACGATGGGACATCGAGCGAGCGCCACTGCCCCACAGAGAAAGTGATGTATAAGCAGGCACCGAGCAAGACCGACAGGGCCGCGGGAAGATAAGCCGAAAGCAACTCTAAGGGGCGCCGACGGGTACCTTTTTCAGACATTAACTGACTTCTCCTGGACGTGATTGGGAAACCGGAGTGTGTTCGGGATCTGGGAAGGGAACGCCCACGCGCTGGGCCGAAACAGGAGTGCGATAGCGTCGACGGAGGCGAACTTTACGCAACGCAAGCATCGTTGAAGTCCATGCGACATCGGCTAGGCTTGTCGGCCGGTTTAGAGCGACCAAGCTGTGATCATCACCCGTGTGCTCGAAAGCGCAGGGCAATTCGATAGCGGTCATCCCCAAGGCGAGCAGGCGGACCTTCATGTCCAATTCGAGGCCGTAGCCATTGGCGAAAGGCATGATCGCGTTGAGCGCCTCGCGGGTAATGCATAGCTGTTCGGACAGGGGTGCTTGAGAATTCCAACCCGTTTGGCGCCGAATCGTATTGTGTGCGAGGCGTTGCGCGGCGGTCTCTTTGCGCGCACTGCTCGGATCTTCGCTGCCGAGGCCCGCGGGAACAGCGCAGGCAAGGTCCGCGCGGCCACTGGAAATGGCCTCGACAAGGAAAGCCGCATCCACGGCGCTCTCCCCCAGGTCTCCCGAGAGAAAGAGAATGTGTCGACCGGGTGCGTCAACGCGGTCGCGCATCGCGGCAACCTTGACGCCCGTTTCGCGTGCCGAGGCCCGGCCTCGGGGAACGGAATGACGGACGACAACCGCACCTGCTGCGCGCGCGTACTTTCCCGTCTCATCATCGGAACCGTCGTCGATGACGATGAGTAGATCGACGCCCGGGATTGCCCGGCATGCGCGTACGGTCGAGGCGATCTGGCGGCCGACATTGTGGGCGCAGATGATCGCCGCGACCTTCTGGGAAGGTGAGGGTTCGACGGATTGAGCGGGAGTCACCCTGCTAGTTTATCCCGAGCTTCCCGTTCGACCCCTTAGCGGATCGTCACCTGGCGTGAAACGAGACCCTGGCGCGCGCGACGTTCGTCTGCACTCAGCGGGGTGGTTTCCTTCAGTGCCTTCTCAACGTTTTCCGCAAGAGCCTTCGCATCTGCGGCAACATCTTCTGCAGAAGCGCCCTCAGCGAGCTCAAAAACCGGGATTGCCAGACCGCATGCGCGGAAAGCTCCGACGAAGCGCGAGCCTTCACCCAGGCGTGCCTTTCCGGCTGCCTGCAGGCGTGCCAATGCGTCGAAGAGCTTGTGTTCGGGGGCGTCCGAAACGTAGCGGACGAAGTTGCGGTTCATTTCGCACCAGTACATGCCTTCGGTACCGGGCACCGCAACAGTGGGAACAACGTCGGCGCGGTTCTGCTCAAGAGCATCGCGCATTTCGGGGGTGAGTTCCTGATTCGGGTCAAACCAGTATCCGAAATCAGCAACGATCTCCATATCGCCAAATGCCTTCGGATCAACAATGTCCTGAAGACGCGGGGCGGGTTCGCGCACATCAATATCGATAACGCCGTCGACGCCATCAGACTGTGCTTGGAGGGCGGCCAAGAGTGCTGCCGCAACATCGTGGGAGAGATCGCCTGAGTTCGAACGAGTCTGCAGGCCAACAAGGATACGTCCATCGGGGCGAATCATTGCGGGATGGCCATCGGGCAGCAGGGTAACGATGTCGAAGTCTGCACCGCCGTGTTCTTCAGTGGTGCGACCGCTCAGCGTTGCGCAGGGGATGATTTCGCGCATTGCGACCAGTTCGACTTCGTTGGGAAGTCCTTCAAAAGGACGTTCCACGAAGGGGATCGGGGGACGGTATGCCGGTTGATCCGCGCTGACTGCTACTTTTTTACGACGTGAGGCTTTTCCCATGGGGCTATCGTAGCGGTTTTCGCTCAATCGACGAGGTGGGGGCTGGGCGAGCCGGTCCACCCACCCCAGCACGTGCCTCGTCAGCGGGCAGCGCCCGGGGTCTTGAACAGGCCACTGTAGGCAAAGAGCGAGGCGAGGCGCACGCCCCGACGGGAACCTGGGGCCCCTTATCGAACACTCTGCACGATATATGCAGATTTATGCCTAATTGACACCGTTGTTTCATCCCATCAGTCCTATGCTCCCGCCCACCCATCTTTCTCTCCGATTAACCTTTCCAACTGACAGCTCGGGAGAGTAGACTACGCGTAGTCACTTTTGAGGAGGATATGTGTCTACTGCACGGGTTGCACGCTCCGTCAAGCTCGATCCCGAGATCGACGCCCGCCTCACGGCCCTTGCTGAGCGGACGGGGCGAACGAAGTCGTTCTACATCAATCGCGCCATCGAGTCAGCGCTCGAAGAGATCGAGCTGGCCTACTCACTGCAGGCCGAACTTGAGGACATTCGCAGTGGACGCGCAGCATCGGTGAGCCTTGACGAGGCGGTGAAGATCCTTGGCCTGGAGGGCTGAGCTGTCACCGCGTGCACTCAAGCAGCTCAGCAAGCTCGATAAGCCGACCGCGAGACGCATCATCGACTACCTCCGTGAGACTGCGAGCAGCGAGGATCCCCGCTCGCGAGGGAAGGGACTGACCGGCAACCTGGTGGGCTTTTGGCGATACCGTGTCGGCAACTACCGGATCATAGCTTCCATCGAAGATGATGAGTTAGTGATCCTAGCCATCAACATCGATCATCGGTCACGCATCTACCGATGACCTACCGAGCGCCGAAGCCCTCGATGAAGAGCTCGCGGGCGCGATCGATCGCGGCAAGTTCCTTATCCGTGAGGGGCTTCGTGGCGCTGCGCTCGATGAAGGTGAGGACGACCGAGGCATAGACATCGGCAGCAAGCGGCAACACATCGTCATCCAAACGGCCACGCGCCCAATCGGCAAATACTGAACAGCACGTGCGATAAAGCTGCTCGTGCAGGTCGCCGTCGCCGCCCACGCGGATTGCCAGCAGAGTCTTCAGAGCATTGCCGTTGCGCGCGTACACATCGGCGAGGTGCCGAGCCACGTCTCGGGCGTCACCCTTCTCGCCGAACCACAGGCCTTCGAGCGCCGGGGTGATCTCATCAAGAAGGAAAGACACGACCTCGGCAAGCAGCGCATCCTTGTCGGTGTAGTGGTCGTAAAAAGTCGTGCGCGACACCATCGACGCGGCGCAGATGTCGGTGACACTAACGTGCGCATATGGCTTGGCCTGGCACGCCTTGAGGAGGCCCGAGCGGATCGCCCGACGCGTCTTCCGGATTCGCAGGTCGAGATTTTTCTCGGCTTCGCGCCCGTGCTTATCTGAGCTACGCAGGAACATGTCTCTCCGATCATTTTTCCACTATCGATGGGCTTATCCTACGTATAGCGGACGCTCCGTCCGGTATCTAACACTCCGTTCGTTATTGTGCGGTCCACCGCACGTAGACAGGCGATACAGTCGATGCATGTTCACCGAATATACCGGCAACCGCCAATTCGACCTGCAGCTCAACCGGACCTTCACTCCGATACTCGACCGTTTCGGCATGGATAGGATCGCGACCACCACGCTCCCCAACATTCGATCAACAAAACAGATCACGGCGCTCGCGCATAGCCTCGCCGAGCGCTTCTCATCCGAGGGGGATGCGGATGCCGCGTGGCGCCTCTACGAGCTCGCGGCCTTCTACCTCGGGGCCGACGACCCCCGTAAGCGAAGCTTCATCGACGCCATGTCCACCTCCTTCGACGAGGCCCACAAAGGCCTCGCACTTACCCGGCACGCGGTCCCCTATCACGGCGGGGAACTCACCGCGATGCGTTGGGAGGCCGATCCGACGGACCGCGCGCAGGCCCCCGAGGGCACCCCGCGCACGCTCATCATGATGAACGGCTTCGACGGGTACGCCGAGGGGATCATTGACTTCGCGTCCCACTTTCCGACTCGCCCCTTCGACATCATCAGCTTCGACGGACCGGGTCAAGGGCACACGGTACTGGCGGGCATGCCGCTCGAGCCGCAGTGGGAGCGTCCGACGAACGCGGTCATGGACTACTTCGGCATTCAGAGTGCGGCCGCGCTCGGCGTGTCCTTCGGCGGCTACCTCGTCACGCGGGCGGCCGCCTACTGCCCGCGCATCAGCCACGTGATCGCCTTCGACATGATGTACCGGCTCCTCGACGGCCTGACACTGCCACTGCCTCGTCCCCTGCGTCCCATCGCGGACGCGGTCGCCCGGAACCCGAGACCCGCATGGTTCATCGATGCCGCGCTGCGCGTCGCGCCGAGGTTCAGCGCAGACCTAGCGTGGAAGCTGCAGCAGGCTTCGCACCTGACGGGTCTGCACAGGCCGAGCGAGGTGCTGCGAGCATTTGGCGACTACACGATGGAACCTCTCGAGGGACGTATCACCCAGCCGTGCCTGGTCCTGGCCGGGGACGCCGACCAGTACGTGCCCTTTGAGCGCCTAGGCGACGTGCGCCGAGCATTGCGGAACGCGGAGTCGCTGGAGGTACACGCGTTCCATCACGCGCAGGATCCGGACATGGCGCAGCACTGTCAGATCGGGGACTTGGACCGCGCCTTCGCGATCATGGGCAGCTGGCTCAGCAGGACGCGACCCCGCACCAGCGCAAAATCGCCTGCATAACGGCGGCCGCGCCATCGTTTTCGACTGCTGCCGCAACGAAATCGCTGTGGACGCGAATCTCCTCGGTGGCGCCGCCCATAGCAACCCCGAAGGCCGCCCACTCGATCATGGCAATGTCGTTCGTACCATCGCCAATGGCGACCGTTCCTTGAGTGGGAAGCGAGAGATCCCGTCGGAGTTCATCAAGCCCACTGGCCTTCGTCACCCCGAGTGAACTGATATCAGCCCAGGAGGTCCAGCCGACGAAAACCTCATGAGTCTTCGCAAAGGGCAGGGCACACAAGATGCTTTCGAAAGCATCGCGGTCCAAAGCGGGTTCGCGAATGACAAGCTTCGGCGTGCACATCGCTTTGAGTTCATCGATGCTCACCAACTCGGTGTCTTCAACGATCTCCCCTTCGGGGAATCCCGTTGAAACCAAACGCAAACGGCGATCTTCGACGGCGAAACGCGCATGCGGAAGAGTCTTTAACGCCTCGTCGATCACCTCGGCGGGGGAAAACTCGTGGCGATGCACAATCTCGTAGCCGGCCTCGTGAACGCGAGCAAGGACCGCACCATTTGACGCGACGATCCACCCGCGGCGGAAACCCAGCAGCGGGAGAACGGGCAGAACCGCGCCCATTGAGCGGCCGGTCGCGATAACGACCTGCGCACCGGCGCGGCTGAGCGCTGCAATCGATTCAACGACCTGCGTGCTGGCACCGCTGGGACTCAAAATCGTCCCATCGATGTCCAGGGCGACCATCACCTGCGTGATATCGCGCGGAAAAGTGGAAGGAAGCGCGCAGCGCGCCTCCTCCACCAACTCCTCAAAAGGACGAGGGGCTTCACCGCTCAGCGGTGCCGTCAAATAGCTGGTCACGCAGCCTCGTTACTTTGCGGCAACGGGCTCAAGAACCTCGAGGCCACCCAGGTAGGGGCGCATCGCTTCGGGAACGTAGATTGAGCCATCAGAGCGCTGGTGGTTCTCAAGGATTGCAACCAGCCAACGGGTCGTAGCAAGGGTGCCATTGAGGGTTGCAACAGCGGTCATGCCATCTTCGCGACGCTCACGGATTCCCAGTCGACGTGCCTGGAAAGTCGTGCAATTCGAGGTCGAGGTGACCTCCATGTAGCGCTCCTGAGTGGGCAGCCAAGCCTCGCAGTCAAACTTACGAGCAGCAGAAGTGCCCAGGTCACCGGCGGCCGTGTCAATCACGCGATAGGGCAGCTCGACCTTAGCGAGCATCTCTTCTTCCCACGCGAGGAAACGTGCGTGCTCTTCTTCCGCATCTTCCGGACGGCAGAAGCTGAACATTTCAGCCTTGTTGAACTGGTGGACACGGATAATGCCGCGCGTATCCTTACCAGCCGAACCGGCCTCGCGACGATAGCAGGTCGACCAACCCATGTAGCGCTTGGGGCCGGCGCTGAGGTCAAGGATCTCATCGGCGTGGTAGCCGGCGAGCGCAACCTCAGAGGTACCCGTCAGGTACAGGTCATCGGCGGGCAAATAGTAGATCTCTTCGGAGTGCTCGTTGAGGAAGCCGGTACCCCCCATGACCTGCGGGGTCACCAGGGTCGGAGTCATCATCGGCACAAAACCGTTGGCAACGGCCTGGTCCATGGCCATAGTCATGAGAGCGAGTTCGAGGCGTGCGCCCACACCCTTGAGGTAGTAGAAGCGAGCACCCGACACCTTCGCGCCACGCTTGGTGTCGATCGCATCCAAGCCCTCACCCAGAGCCAGGTGATCCTGGGGTTCAAAGCCTTCGCTTGCGAAATTACGAGGTGCGGGACCTTCGTGACGCAGGACGACGAAGTCTTCCTCACCACCGACGGGAACTCCGTCGAGGACGAGGTTCGGGAGCAGGCGGGCCAGGCGATCGGCCTCGGCGTCGGCAGCGTTGGCGGTGGCCTCGGCAGTCTTCACCTCATCGGCAAGTTCCTTTGCGCGTGCAAGGATCGCAGGGCGTTCCTCCGCTGAGGCGCGACCCACGGACTTGGAGACCTCTTTCTGGGTCGCACGCAGGGCCTCGAAAGATTGCAAGGCCTCGCGACGGGCGACGTCGGCTTCGAGGATCTGGTCTACAAGGGCGGGGTCAGCTCCGCGAGCGCGCTGTGAGGCGCGGGCGGGCTCAGGGTTTTCACGCAATGCACGCACATCAATCATGGGGCCATCTTAGTTCACGCACCCGTGTCAGTGCCGACGAATATCACCGCGTGCGCCGATGTGCCCTTTACACTTGCAGTATGCGTAAGTTTCATCCACCGTCGCCCTACTTGATTGCGCTTGCGGGAATTGCTGGCGCTGGCGTGACGGCTGGTGCTAAATACTTCATTCAATCTCGTGCTCGTCGTGCGCATCGTTCCGCGATTTCGCTTCCCCCGGGCATCGCTGAGAATATCCGCCCATGGGTGGTTTTTAATCCTTCCAAACACGAGGATCCCCAAGCTTTCCGCAATTCGGTGACCATGGATGCGCGTGCTCTTGGCGTGCGAGACATTCACTTCCTCGAGACCACTATTGAAGATCCCGGTGTCTCTCAGGCACGAAAGGCCGTGCGCGCAGGTGCAACACATGTGATCGCAGCCGGCGGCGATGGAACTGTCCGCGCGGTGGCCGCCGGTCTGGCTCATACCGGGGTTCGCATGGGCATCCTGCCCGAGGGCACGGGTAATGTTTTGGCCCGCAATCTTGGGCTTCCCTTGGATTCTCCCCTCGATGCTCTGGCAGTTGCCCTGGGCGAGTCGACCCGCAGTGTTGACCTGGCGTGGCTTCGCATGATTGACCCCGAGGAGCGCTTTTCCCTTCCCTGCGAGGGAAAGCTGCTCTCCGCTTTGACTTCGGATTCCCGTCGTTCCACTGACGAGGCCGCGCTGGCCTTAGACGATGAATTCCCCTTTGTGACCTTGGCTGG
>ERZ773233.27-NODE-27-length-134621-cov-7.190442_pt1 | contig 134621 bp, 159 predicted proteins | sample MGYA00580991_ERZ773233 | MGnify/ENA primary metagenome ERZ773233 (study PRJEB29015, sample SAMEA2738178) | human oral metagenome | biome: human oral; feature: human-associated habitat; material: saliva | place: China | collected 2161 ...
CATTGATAATTTTAACTGCTTCTAACATTGATGTGCTCCGTTGTAAAATATATTGCATGTTTACAAAATGAGGAACTTATGCTAAATCCAGATAAGATTATAAAACACTGTCATCAGAAAACAACTGATTTTACTTTAATGTATTCTAGCTTACAGAATAAAGTTAGAGATGAATTACCACGCGAAGTCTATTTACGACCTTCCATGTTACCGACCTGTTCCCTTAAATTATTAGATGCACTTATAGCTGAAGAGCTTGTTGAATGTAGTGATTGGGGATTTCCAGGTGATTATTTTACCAGTGTAGGTACAACAATACACGAACTTATTGAACGTTGGTGCGGACACACTAATTTTAAAATCTGGGGTCATTGGGTTTGCCCTAACTGTGGACACACACATGAATACACCCACGAAAATGATTGTTCTAAGTGTGGTACTAAGATGGGCTACCATGAGATAGAAGTTGAGTACATGGGTTTCAAAGGACACATCGACTGTATTATCATCACTAAGAAAGGCGTCCAAGTATGCGACTATAAAACATCAACTAAAGATAAAGTTGAATATAGAAATTATAAGAAACATAATATGGGATACCCACTACAGATCAATGCGTATGCTTATATACTAGAAAAGTTATGGGGACAACATTTTCAAAAGACATATAATAAATCTGTGTGTGGTGCTTCTCTATTATTCATATCAAGAGATAACCCATTCAAGTTCAAGGAATTTCATTGGACAGCAGACGTTGGCTTTAAGATTGGTCGTGCAATACTATTGCGTTCTCTAGTACAATTTAGGACAGCACTTTCTGATTATAAAAATAGGGAAGTACGCCGTACTATATGCCATAAATCTTGTGTTAATAGAGATGACTATGAAACTCGGGAGAAGAAATTTCATACTTATGGGGACTGTTATTTAATGGATATCTGTTTCAATAAGAAGAAACTAGAAACATATTTTAATGAGAGGTTCAAACTACTAGATAGCATACCAGTCAAACACGTTGATACACCTTGACAAATAGCAACATCATGCTAAACTAATACTATTTAACAAACAACAAACAGGAGAAAAACCAGTATGGGTTATCAAATTTGTAGCAACCGTTATTACGTTGAAAATAGTGCAGACTTTTATGAACAGTTAGACAACTTTCTAAAAGACAACACTAACGTTGGGGAACGTTTAACATCAGCACCATCCCATTATCCGTGTGAGGTTTACTTTGAAGAAACCGCCACGAAGATCAACATTACATGTAACTATGATAAACAAACCTGGGCTCGTTCTAATTTATTGAATGACGTCTTAGGTTTCTTCATTAACTATCGTGGTTATGATATTCAGTTCATTACAACTAACAATGGTATTCGCCACGGTTGTATTATGACAACATCATCTAACTATTGGACACTAATTAAATTCCGCTTATTAAACATGTTTAAACGTGCCACTGTAAACGAACACACATTAGCACAACTAGCACCTTGCTTTGAGAACGTAGATATTCATGTTCTTAAAAACTATGCAGGTGCAGAAATCTTAATCACTGAAGAACTTATCTTAGGAGAACGTTTATGTTAGACAACATCGTTTACGAACTAACAGGTGCAACATCATTAGATGTACTTATATTCAAGTTTGCTAATAAACCAGTGCGAACCATTGGCGGTAATCGTGCTAAAGTATTCACGTTTAATGGCGATACAATGAAAATCGTTTTCTTACACAAAGGCAACAAATATTATACAGTGGACATCGTTGCACATAAACTCGGCGATCCACTAACTATTCAAAACATGGGTGTCATTCACTTACATAGTGATCCTAACTATATTTGTGAAGACGATATCATCTTTACCGATGGTGTTCCTTATATCAACCGTAGAACTGGTTTCGACATCAATGTAGTACGAGAGCTTGCACTTCGTTCACGTTGGTTAATGACCCGAGATGGACACTTAGCTAAAATCGTATCAGTTAAGAACGTACCTATCCTACAAGTTTATGGCAGACCAAATGGATATTTAGAAGAAATCATTGACCAAGTTAATATCGACCTTAACACGTTGAAGATTAACCCATCAGATATCTTCCCACACAATTATGACGTCGTTGGTTTGGCACATAAGACAATGATGTATAACAGAAAGGAAATTGTATGAAATTAGTGGAGCATTTCACTTCAATTCAAGGCGAGGGTAAATACACAGGCTACCCTAGCCTTTTTATTCGTATATTCGGTTGCAACTTCACTTGTAGCGGTTTCAGTTCTACGGTGGGTGATATTCCAGTCATTGATATGACGAATGTACATTCGGTTAATGACTTAGATGGTAATGCGTTCACAGTAGGTTGTGATAGTCGATATGCTTGGTCGCCTGAGTTTGCACATCTATACAAAGACTATACAGTAGATGAATTAAGCACATTCATTAAAGTCATTCTAGCTGATAGCGGTGTCAATCATTTAGTTATTACAGGTGGCGAACCTATGATGCACCAAAATGATCTATGTGATTTAATCGGGTCATTTATTGATGTTGATTATAATCTTGTCATCACAATAGAAACAAATGCAAGTATTCATCTTAAAGAAGAAAACATCGCTAAATTGTATAAGGTACTTGAGAACCCTAATCTTAAGATACTATTTAGTAATAGCCCTAAACTAGCACATAGCGGAGAGGCATTAAAACAACGTATCCGTGGCAGACACTTATTCAGTCAATTATACTTAGCCTCAATTCGACCTCAAGCAGTTGAGATACAATACAAATTTGTATGCGGTAATGAGCAACACATCTTAGAAGTATTCGATTATCTTAAATCTTATGATGATGAATTAGCAGATGGTATTAAAGGCGCTAAAAAGTATGCACTCTCTAAATATGGACTAGCAACTCAGGTGATACACCCAATCACTAAAAAGCCAGTACCTGCTGATGACTTTGTTTGGGATAATTTCTTACTATATGTAGAGCGACACGTTGATGAAGTCTATCGTAATGTTATGATTATGCCACTCGCGGCAACTATTGAACAATATAGAGAAACAGCACCTAGTATTGCAGAGCTTTGTATTAAACATAACTTGCCATTCTGTGGTAGATTACACTTAGAATTATTCGGCAATAAGGTAGGAACATAATGGTATGCGTCCACGTTCAAACAGCGATACTAACCTCACGTGGTTATTATCCTGTTGCACTATTAAAACAAGGTACACCTATTATCATATATGAAGATGGTGAATTTCGTTCAATACCATTGGAGTTCAGTTTAGGTAAACACGGTTTTCATCGTACACGCTTAAACCAAGAAGATGAAGTTAAGTGGAATGGCAACTGGATCCCAGGTGGTGGCTTTAGCCAATGGGTTACATTACCTGTAGGTTGTGCAATACACACCAAACAAGGTCCTGTCCCATTAACTGACAAGCCGCGTCATATGCCAATCTTTGATATTCGTATGTTAGGCATACAGCAAACGCACAATCTTGATTATTTAAACGAAGAACATTCTAAAGAACGTATTCGGGAAAATGTTAAGAAGACAGTCAAAGCTAAATATACGTCTTACGAAGTTCAGAAACTTAGTCGTATCTATAAATCTGACAAGTACAAATACAGACGTGGTCGTATCAAAGTAATGGACGTAAACGAACCAACAATTTTACCTTGTGTAAAAATCAAGGCACCAAACGTTATTATTTCAAACTTAATCATAATCGGAGAATCAAATGAAGATTAAACTAAAATCAAAGCCAATTCGTGACGGTCTAAACATCGTGCAACGTGTAACAGGTGCAGACCACGCAGTCCTACAAGTTGAAGACCAAAATATTTATGTTACCGCAACTGGTAACGCAAAGACCATTAAGTGGTTAGTTGAAGGTGACGTTATCGAACCACCTAAGAAAGACCCGGGCTTTGGTTTTAATATCTATACAATGACTAGCTTATGTAGTGGTCGTGAAGATATTGAAGTAGAAGTGGTTAAGAACACTGTTCAATTCCGCTCAAATACTAAGAACTCAAAACTTAAAGGTGAGTTCCAACCTTTACCATTTGAAGACATCAAAGTATTGCACGAAAAAACAGAACCTGTTAAACTAGGTGCAACGCTTATGGCGAGCTTACTCAAGGCAATTAAACTGGTATCTATTCAGAACCAATTTGGTACAGAAGCACTTAATTTGTTTGTTAAGATCAACAAAGAAGGTTTATTCTGTACAGTGTATGATGTTCATCACTTAGCTTTCACGCATGATCCAACTGTAAATGCAAAACAGGAAATTCAGTTCGCGATTCCTTTACCATTATTCGATCAGCTTTCAGGTATCGTTGGTGAAAATGACTATGACCTAATTATTGGTAACAGTACGGTGTCAGCAATTAGTCTTGGCTTTGAGCTTAATATCCCTACAATGCAAGGTATGGATAAACAAAGTTTTGAACAAGCACATGGGTTAATCTCTAACTTGCCAACCACTAAAGAATATATTGTTCTGCCAGTATCAGACTTAACGCAGTCTATTGAAAATCTTAGTGGTATTAGCGATGGTTCAGCTTCTGTAATCATTGGTGAAAGTAAAGGTAAAGTCAAACTTAGCTTAACATCAAGCTATGGATCAGCGTCTGAAATTCTTAAACACGAAGCACACTTAAAAGAAGAACATAGCATTAGTCCAATCTTGCTTAGTGATATCTTACGTGTGTATCCTGATGAAGAAATCAAATTGCAGTTCACATCAAATCAGATGATTGTAGATCTTGAACAGCGTAAATCCAAAGTTTATTATGTATGCGTCCTCAAATAAAACCTTTGCAGTTTAAACGATTAGACGGTTCGATACTATATATGTTAGAACCGTTTTCGGATAATCTGGTAATATCTAATTTAGATTTAAGTGTGCCTTTTGTGAAAATGAAAGGCATATATCTAGGGTATGACGGTGTATTAGTTGGTTACGATATTAAACCACCTAAGAACCATGTCTTATACCCAAATTGCCTAATAGTTGGAAGTGATTTTGATAACGCTAGTCCCTATGCAGGCTTACCCGGCTTACAAATATATGAGACCAATAATGGTATCTGTATTGTATCAACTAAGATTACAAATTTCTATGACAGGATAAATAAACCGCTATGAGTATGAAACCTTACCAAAAGATCATTAAGTATTGTCGTGATAATGGCATTGATTATAAAGCTAACGATAATATTTCGGTAGCACTAGAAGCACTAAACATTAAGAAAGAAAAACTGATTAGTGAAGTCGAACGTTCTTTCCAACGTGTATTGACCAATCTGGTTATTGATACTGAAAATGACCACAACAGTAAAGAAACAGCACATCGTTATGCTAAGATGTTAATCAACGAAACATTTGCAGGTCGATATGATGCTCAACCTAAGATTACTGTATTCCCGAATGTGAAACGTATTTCACAATTAATCGTAGTTGATAACATTCGTATTGAAAGTGTTTGCGCCCACCATCACCAAAACATTCGCGGTGTATGCCATATTGCTATTCTACCTGATGAAGAAGGTAGCGTAATGGGTCTATCTAAATATAGTCGTATTGCTAGTTGGATTGCTCGTCGACCACAAATTCAAGAAGAGCTTACAGTTGAAATTGCAAATACTCTAGAGCATATCTTACAACCACGCGGTGTAGCAGTAGTCGTAAATGCTGACCACCAGTGTATGCAGTGCAGAGGGGTAATGGAGCCTAATGCCAAGACAACTACATCACACTTGATAGGTGAGTTTCTTAACAACCCTACATTACGACAAGAATTTTATAACATTCTTCAGTTGAGATCATAATATGAAAGACGCTTTTAACGTAGTTAATACCAAACTGTTTCAGAACGTTTTAAAAAGCCTTAACCACGTTACAATCGATCCCGATGAATATAGCCGACACATTATGGACTTACATAAGCGCCGGCTTATTACTAAAATGAACACTAAAGGTCGTTTAAGTAATAAGACACTACAAAAAGCATTAGTACAAGAGCAAGCATATCGTAGTAAAATACTGGCTCTTAAGCTAGAGTGTAAATATCTTGTAGAACTTATTGAGCGTTTAGTAGAGGCAAGTGTTTTGCAAATCTTAAATAGATATGACAAAGACCTTCCTTATAAAACTAAATCTGAAAAACGACAATATGTTTGGGATGAGTTTGTGGAACAAATTCCAATATGGATTAAGTTAGAAAATTGTGTTGAAACAGCGGATACAATTATTGAAGATATTGATAAGGCGGCTTGGACCTCTAAACATCTAATATCTTTATTTGAATTATCAACACGACCGGAGTTAAATTATGGCTAGACAGCCGAAATGTTGGGTATCAAATTTATATTGGTGCCCTAAGTCCTACCTAAATATGCGTGAGGTTAAAAAACACTTCACGCTCACTCTCTATGAAGATGCAGAAACCGTTGATGAACTTCACTGTTATAAAGAAGACGTCATTCGCGGTGTCAAATATATTGGCTTACCAAAAGGCCAACCTAATCTAGTATTACAATGCCTGACTAAAGGTGATCTTAAACAATTTGTAGATAAACAAACATACACAAAAGCGAAAATCCCACTTAAATTTAACGGTGAATACCGTGATTATCAAATTAGTGCGATTAGTGCTATGAGCAAGGCAAAAAATGGTGTGCTTAATGCTATGCCTCGTACAGGTAAATGTGTTGTTGGTAGTACCATCGTCCCTACATCAGTTGGGTTTTTCCGTATTCAAGATATACCTGTCCGTGATGTCTTACAAACAGATGGAATTGAAAGTTATTGTGAACCTGCTTTTCCAATGTTTGTACCTACATTAAGTGGTGTTGCACCTGTTCAAGCAATTTATACACGACCATACGTACAGACATACACGTTAAAAACTGAGTCCGGGCATATTATTACCTGTACTGATGATGAACGTTTTTACGATGGTAAACAATGGACAAAATTAAAAGATCTTGTTGTAGGTCAAAAGGTTAAACTTCAAACTAAAGTGTTTACGCCGTCCTATGATTTCCACCAAGACCCACCTGACTTTGTATGGAATAAAGATATGCTTACACTACTTGCTTATCTTAGTTTATCAGAATGTGTGGGACACAATACATATAAGATCTTCTGTAATAAGAATATCCGTGTGTATTTAGATATCTTATTAAGACGGAACAACATTATGTATGCGGAACAGAATGGTGTTTATCAATTCTATTCAGACGTCATTCATACGCTTAGAGGTTTCTTAAATAAATCTCGTAACATACCTGCTTTCATCTTATCTAATAAGAAATATTTAATGATATATCTTAAAGGATTATTTGAAAAGCAATTTTATGTTAAGAGAGATGTTGATATCTTTGAATTATCAGGTACTACATTAGCAGTAGAAGTACAATCTATCTTAATGAGTTTAGGTCATATGACTATACGTCGGGGTTCTCGTCTTATATTTGAGAATGTTCGTCCATTTATTCATCAGATAGGTTGGAGAGGTTCAAACTATTTAGTAGGTTACACACCTAAGAAGTTTGACAAATATGTTAAGATCGTTGAAATAGCGCCTGCCTCTGTAACAACAGTATATGATCTTAGTGTAGGTACATTTGAAGACCAACATAACTTTGTTGCAAACGGTTTTAACGTGCATAACACGGTTATGGGTACCGCAGTGCTTATCAAGAAACAAATGAAGGCACTTATACTTGCTCACCAAACTGACCTATGCCAACAGTTCTGTAATGAAACTATTAACGATCCAACTGAACGGTTATTTAACGGTGCAACACTGAAGAAGCCAGTAGCGAAGATCTGCAAGAAATTTGAAGATTTCCGTGATACACCTATTGCTATTGCAACGTATCAGACTTTCTTGTCTAAGGGTGGTCAAAAACTACTTAATAAGATTAAAGATATGTTTGGTGTAATCTTAATTGACGAAGTACACCGTACACCTGCTGAACGTTATGCTCAGGTTATTTCACACTTTAGTGCGGCACATATCTATGGATTGACAGCAACGTATGATCGTAAAGACGGTAAGATCCTAATGTCTAAACTGATGATCGGCGATGTGGCTTATAAAGCTAAGGCTAGTTCATTAAGTCCGTCAATAGCGGGTACCATATACCGTAAGGTATTGCCTCCGTCTAAGAGTGTACCTAAAACGTGGAATGGTATGATGAGTCTTCTGTTTAACGATCAAAAACGTAATGCACTTATTGCTCGTAAAGCAGTACACTATGTTAAGCGAGGTCATACTATATTGATCCCGATTACTCAACACAAACACGCTGAGAACATAGCACTTGAGATACGTAAACTAACAGGTGATCCGGATATTGTGTTTCAATTCACAGGTCGTATACCTGCTAATAAGCGACAATGGGCTCGTGATGAGATGAATAACAATAAGAAGATCCGTATTGTTATTGCACAACGATCTATGCTGACTGGCGTTAATATCCCACGTTGGTCGGTCATTTTCACTTGTGTCCCTATTTCTAATGAACCTAATTATACTCAAGAAGTGTTTCGTGTTTGTACACCTATGGACGGTAAGCCACACCCTGAGATTCATTATATACTGGATCCAGTGCTTGGTGCATCGTTTGGTTGCTTGCGTACCTGTTGTAAAACTTTATTAAACAAAGAAAACAACTTTAAGGTTAAGAAGTCTTTTCAACGTGTATTAGATTATAGACCGAACTCTGATGTACATCGTAATGTTAATGAAGATGAGCTAGTTTACCGATCTGAACACGGTATGAAAAACATCAAACATAGAATGAGATTTTAACATGAACTTCACGGAACAAGAAACAAAGCTAATGCGTTTAAAGGGACTTCCCGGATATATTTTATCTGAAAAGGAATTCCGTTTAGAAGATTATTTAACTAATTATACTTCAACATTAGAAGGTCTTAAACCACTGCCTGTAAAGAAAGACGTACAGCTAGATCATTTTAGAGAAATGATGTTAGATCCAGTACACGCACCATATATTGCCTGCATTAGTAGCAGTCCTAATGACCTACGAGCTAAGATATTGGCTTCGTCTATTATGCAACAATGTATTAAGCAAGGTATAGAACCATACTGGCATACAGTAATCGGTGGTTATAAAGATGAACTCCGTGATAACATTTCACATTGGCGTCGGAAATTAGGACTACTGATTATAACCAATTTCACACCTGATAGTACAGACGCCAAGTATGAAAAGGTTCGTGATTTAATTGAGATCTATAATGATATACCTCGTATCATTGTAACAGCACAAGCTGAACCATTTTCTTTCTTTAATGCGATGGGTATTCCACTACATTATGGGATTAACGTAAAATCAAAAAGATGTAATCGTACACTATGAAACTATATAGTATAGAACTAGAGATGGGTGCTTTACGGACGGCACTCAAATCTAAAGATAAAATTAACAGAGCCAAGTTTTGGGCTAAATTAAATGAAGATTTCTTCCACGATGAAGTTACATCAAGTATCTATAAGCGTATTAAGAAGCTTAACAGCAAAGGCGATTTCCCAACATATGAAGATCTTATTGTAGATCCATTATTGAGTGAAGAAACTCGGGAAGAGCTTTCATCATCAGAAGCTAAGATCCGTAATGATGAAAACAGTATTAAGAAACTATATCATAAGTTAGATGAATATCGTAAAGTACGCCTGATTTACTTCAATGCACAGAACACACTTAAAGAACTAGACAAGGAAACAGTAGATGTTGATCGTCTTGTTCAACGTACTTTAGACACCACTACAAAGGTAGCAATAGCTAATGTGGCAGAAGATGACCAGTTAGTTATGGGTCATCAATCGAACTCTAGCAAATTCCTTAAAAACATTCTAAATAAAACTAAACAGGAATATATTCCAACAGGTTTCTATACGTTTGATGAACGTAATATGGGTTTAATTCCAGGGTCATTAGTAACAGTAGCGGCTACATCTGGTGGTGGTAAATCTTTAATGGCTGTTCAATTAGGTATCAATATTGCACGTGCAGGTAAACGTGTGCGTCTAGTACCACTAGAGATGACTAAAGAAGAATGTTATGCTCGTGTGGTATCAAACATTAGTGGTATCTCAATGCGTAAAATCATGAGCGGTAAACTGACTGATCGTGAGAAGTCTAAAATCAAAAAGAAATGGCGTGCTTTCGAGAAAGAATGTAAGAGATTAGGTGGACGATTCACTATTTGGGATCCTGAAGAAGATCTCACAATGGAAGATGTACTTAATATTGCTAAACCATATAGTGACGATGTAATCATGATTGACTATATCGGTCTATTATCTGGGGTGGACGGAGATGATGCATGGCAAGCACTTGGTCGTGTAGCACGTTATGCTAAAATCTGGGCTAAGAATAATAAGAAGGTAGTAATACTTGCGGCTCAGCTTTCTGATGATGGTCAAATTCGTTATTCTCGTGCAATCAAGGAACATTCGAACCTGATGTGGACATGGACCTATGGTGATGAAAACAGAGAGAGCGGTGTTATTGATATTGTTCAACAAAAAGCTCGTAACCAAGATCCATTTGATTTCCAATTAGGTGTTGATATGGCGGGTATGAAAATGTACGACCTTGACGGAGACGTGGAAACACATAGACCTAAGAAAGGTCAGCTTTCTACTAAATCTAAGAAAGGTGAAAAAGCACACGCTAAACTGAAAGATTCATCTGATGATGTTAATGCTTATTTATAGGTGTCAATATGAACATTGAAGACAGACTAAGTAAACCTATTGCTGTCAAACAACTTGATCCGTTAGTACGACCAATGATTTATCTCAACGGTGGTACTAACCCTAATATCATTGTTGTTGAACAACCTAAGGTTGATAAAGAAGTAGCAACACAAGAAGCAATCACTTATAATGAACCACCGCCTAAAGAGTTGGTGAACAAATTGTTAAGTGATGTTTATACATCTTCTGAAGAAATAAAAGAATGGGCATATAATGAAGTTATACCTTTAATGCTTGGCTTTGAAGATGCTCGTAACAAATTAAGTGAAGAACTCGTTCATATATTTGGAGATCAACAAATATCTTTAGATATTATGCAACGTGTTCTTAGTAAATCATTAGTAGTTAAATCTGCTTTATTTGCAGGTGAACGACTTGGCTTAACCCCAGGTCAAATTAAAACAGTAGTTGAGGTTCATTTCAATGAAACGCTTGAACGTATCAGATCTAATAGATCAAACACCAATAAAGCATAGTATTCGGGAAACTGATACTGAATATGTTGAAGAAGTGGCGGAAGGTGAGTTCGCCCTTGATATGGAACGAATAGTAGCTGAAGTATTAAGTTCGGGAGCCCGTGTTGCTCCCGATTTGCGTATTGATGACCGTGATTTGAAAGAGTTCCCTAATTTCTATGAATGGTGTTTCTCTAAAGACGGTGGTAATCAAGCACCTTTCGCTAAACAGTTAGCATTAGCAACTCATTTAATGGCTGAGTGGTGTCCAAGATGTAGCCATAAAGCATTCCGCAATATACATAAGATCCCTGTTAATTTCCCCGCTAAAGATTTTCCTGATAAAGTACAATTCTTACATCACGGTGTTTGTCCTAAATGTGGTGCCCGTAAGTCAGAGCTTGTTAAGAGCGGTGAATTAAACGCATACGTAGAGCTTGATGTTTGTGCAGGTCAGCGTTGCATTACAGGGGATAGTTTGATCTTAACAGCAACAGGTTATAAACGTATTAAAGACTTATTGCCAGGCGCAGATTATGGTTACACTGATAAACTGTCTTTAGTGCATAATGGTAAAGAACTAACATACATGACAAAGTTCTTCCGTGCTAAAGCTGAACCTCTTTATAAGATAACACTGCGTTCAGGTTTAACAATCATCGGTACTAAGGATCACCCTGTTAAGACTAATGAAGGTTTCGTTAAGCTACCTGACTTATTAGGGAAGTACGTTGAAACACCTGTGGGTACAAATGTATATGGATCTAACGTATTGACTAACGAACAGTTGGCAGAATACTTAGACTATGATTACATTCCGGATTGTATATTACAAGCAACTAAAGACATTCAAATGAAGTTCCTACGTATGATTGGTGTAGATTTCGGCAACGTGTTCCGTATTCGTAACCGTAAGATGTTGAATGATGTAGCCCTACTACTGCGTAACATGGGATATGAAACGATTATTCGATCTACAACTATGCAAGTCTCTGAGGTTGTTTATAAACAAACGTATAAGTATGATCGTTGTGTTTTCGTAGAACCTTATGCTGAAGAAGAAACGTTTGATATACGTGTTCCTAATGGATCTACTTTTATCGCTAATGGTATTCTTAATCATAACAGTGGTAAGAGTGCTTTCTTCAACTTGCTTGTACCTTATCTAACACACAAATGGGTTAAGGTTGAAAAGCCAGTAGAAACATTAGGTTTAATGAGTAGTTCCATTTTAATCGGGACTTGTACCGCACTAACGTGGGCGAAAGCACAGGAACTATTATATGAGCCAATCTCTAATGCGATTGAAAATAGTAAATGGTTCCAACAGTATTTCCAACTGTTAGATGATTATGAAGAACGTACTGGTATAGAACTATACAAATTTAAAGATACGTTCCTCAGCTTTAACCATAAAAACTTGATCCTTAATACATCAGGTCCTAATAAACGTACACTTCGTGGGGCGACGAGATGGATTAGTGTGATCGACGAAATCGGCTGGTTTCCACACGGTGACGATAATGATGAACGTGAACGTGCAAGTGCTAACGAGGTATATGTATCTCTCGACCGTAGTTTAAAAACAGTTCGTAAATCTACAATGAAACTTCTTAAAGAAGGTTACGATAATATACCACTCGCCTATGGTTGCGGTATCTCAAGTCCTAGTTCATATAATGATAAAATCATGGAGCTAGTTCGTAACTTCAAAGGCTCTAAAGAGGTATTAGTACATCAAGCACCAACATGGGAAATGAACCCACTATTCACTAAAGAAGACTTTGCTAAGGAATATCAAGATGACCCTATTAAAGCAGAGCGGGACTTTGGTGCTAATCCACCTATGGCTGAAAATGCTTGGATATCTGATGTGAAGTCATTAGATCATTTACTGGTAAACCGTTGGGTAATTGATTATCAGTACGATCACTTCACTAACAGAAGTGGTGTTGATATGGTGTTCGGTAAATTGCGTTCAACTAAAGCTCCACCAACTTGTCCACCAACGGTATTAACAATAGACGCCGGCTACTCTAACAATAGCTTTGCACTCGCTATCACGGCTAATGACGGTCGTGGGGCTAATGTACTAGCTGTTGCAGAAATAGCTCCGAAAAAAGGTATTACAGTAATTAACTATACAAGAACAGTGAAACAATTATTGTATCCTCTAATTAAAGCATTTAACGTACAGGCAGTTGGTGCTGACCGTTGGAATAGTCTAAAGCTATTACAAGATATTGAAGAAGATTGTCATGTGCAAACTTTCCAATATAGCTTGAAACCTACAGACTTCGATTTAGTGTATGACTATTTAATGGAAGACTTACCTGCTATTAAGTTGCCTCGTCCTGAGATGGATCTAGGGCAGATATTTGTAACATCAGATTACCCACATGGTTTTAAATATAAACCTAACAGCCACCTGTATCATCAGTTTAGTACCGTAAACGTTGATGGTCGGGGTAGTGTTGAGAAAGGTAATGGATATACAGATGATATACTTCGTGCTGTTGCATTAGGTATTCGTACTTGCGTATTAGAAGATACGATTAAGAAATTCAATTTAAGAGGTGCTACTAAACAAACCAAATATGCTATTGGTGCAAGAAGCGGATCTGCTCAAGCAACAAGTAGTTCTACTATTGGATCTAAAACAGGATCATCAGGTAGTGGTTCATTTGGTAGCCGTGGCTAAATGTGAGGGTATCATGATTAACGTATTTGACAAAATCAAAGAAAATAAAGAAAAGACGACAGCAAACCTAGACAAGACTAAAGAGTGTCCTGTTTGTGGAGAACCAATGGTGCCGTCTTACAGTAAAGGAATTAAGGTATTCACTTGCGTTAAACATAACGTATGTGTACCTGAAGTAGAATGAGGTCATCATGAGTTTCAAAGTTATTGCATCTAAAGGGCGGCACAAAGTTGTCGCCTTCAATGCTATCCAACAAGGTATAGGTCCATCTGGTGCTAGTATGAGTACGGCAGCACTTTTGGGTACTAATCTTAAAAGTGGTTTATTAGAAGGTATTATTGAAGAATCTTCTAATCAGGAAATACAGGCTATATATCGTGATATTTATTTCCACGATCCAATAGCAGGTGCAGCCGTTGATTTAAAAGCAAACTTACCTTGGTCAGACTTCAACTTAATCGGTGCTGATGAAGCCCAAATTAAAGTATTCATGGACACAATCGAAAGATTGAACCTTAAAACATTACACGTTGAAATGAGTACAGACCAAATGGTGTCTGGTGCTTTCTTAGGTTCATTAGTATATAAGAATGGTGGTTTCAGTGATGTAATCCCATTTGACTATGCTTATGCTAATGTTACACCTAACCCATTGTATAGTGAAGATCCAGTTATTCAAGTAGAAGTTAGTCCGGAGCTTAAAGCATTTGTTAATAGCAATATCCCGGCAGTTAAAGAAATTCATAGTCGCTTACCACAAGATATTATGAATGCCCTACGTACTGCTAAAGAGATTGACTTAGATCCACTTAGTACAATTTACTTGCCACGAACTTCATTAAGTACAATCCAAACAGGTGTGTCGTATTTCCGCCGTATATTACCACTGTATTTAATAGAACGTGTGTTATATCGTGGTACATTATCTGAAGTTACTCGCCGTCAAAGAAGTACACTTCATATTACAGCAGGTGATGAAGATTGGATCCCTACTTCAGAAGAACTTAGTGAAATCGTTGGCTTATTCCAATCAACGGAGATGGATCCTATTTCTAGTGTGGTTGCCACCCGTAACAGTATTCAAACACAGGAAATACGAAGTGCGGGAGACTTCTTCAAGTGGACTGATGTAGCAGACCAACTTAGCTTTATGAAAATGCGGGCATTAGGTATTAACGAAAGTTTCTTATCTGGTGATGCGTCTTACAACACGATGGAAGTGGCGATGAGTACATTCATTGAAGATCTTCGTACGTATCGTGAACGTGAAACACGCCGTCTTTATTATGATAAGTTATTCCCACTAATTGCGGTAGCTAACAACTTCTATAAAGAAGAAAACAAAACAACTGCTACCCGATTACAAACAACTAAACTAATGAAGACACTAAACGATACCAATAATTTAGTAATTCCTGAAGTACATTGGCATAAACCACTTCAACCAGAAGCAGACCAATCTTATATGGAAATCTTAAACACTTTAGAAGAGAAAGGTTTACCAGTTCCATTAAGAATGTGGGCGGCCGCAGGTGGTTATAATTTAGATAAGATCTTAAATGACCAAGAAGCTGATGCAGACATTAGTAAGAAAGTAGAAGAATACAAGAAAGTAGTAAATTCTAATACTGAAGAAGCTAGTCTTCGTGCTATGGCAGGTTTACGACCTCAACATTTCCTAAATCGTGATTATGGTGAGGCACAAGAAATCGTTGGTTATACAGTTACAGGTAAGAAGAAATATATTCATAACCAAAAACTAGCTAACGAGAAAATGAACGTTGCCGCAGCTAAAGCATTACATAACTTATCAGATCCTAACGTATTTCAAAATGCTCTTAAACGAGGTAAAAAATGAAAAATTTGACAAAGCAACAAAGACAGTGGGTAATTTCCCGATATAACAAAGTACAAGGTGGTGTGTTCGAGGCACCATCTATGTTAGCATACAAGGCACACTGTTCTACTCATAACCTCAATGATGATAGCCCTTCCCTAAAATGTTGGGCATATTCATATTGTGGTAACAAACCGTATGCAACACTTACTGACAGTCAGAAAACGAAAGTGTGTTCTAAACTAGAACAGGAGATTAACCAATGGAAGTCGTAAATCTAACAGCACAAGGTCTATTAAATCCTTTAGACCTTCATAAAGCGGCTAAACAAAAGAAAGTAGTTGCGTCTACTGATAGTATTGACCTTGATACTTCATCAACAGGTATTGGTAATGGTCTTCAATTAGACTTATCATTTTTACCATTCGCGGCTAAACAGTATAACATCAGTGCAAACATTATGGACTATATCTTAGTACCAGTGTTTGTAATCCCGGCGTCTATTCCAAACCGTAATACTGTTGGGTTCTTATTAGAAGACTTAGCACGTTTCAACGTAGAACTTGGTATGCAACACTATAAAACGTGGAGAGGCAAACCAACATTCTATGAACACAAGAACGACAATCCAGTAGAGGCTAATGGTATCATCTTAGATACAGTGTTGAATAAATCTCAGAAAGGTAACTATTGGAAGGTAATCAACTATATGGCTTTTGACCGTACTAAATATACAGATTTAGTTCAACGTGTTATTCGCCGTGAAGTATCTACATATAGTATGGGTGCAACGGTTACTCATTATGAATGTAGTATTTGTGGTCGTAAGATTGGTAACTGTAATCACTTCACTAAACGTGATCGCCATCTTAAGCTAATTGATACTGGTTTAGATAGACCAGAAGTAGCATTTATGGTTGGTCGTAATCCAGTAGGTTTTGAAACAAGTATTGTGGAAGATCCGGCGTGGGTTGTTGCACAGAATGACTATGTGCAAGAAATGAAATAATAGATCACTTGTTACAGTGATGAAAAAATGGATCGTTAAGTTGCAGATCGTATCCAGTGGTGTATTGTGTTTTCCTTAGTGTGTAAGGTTTTGAATACCCATATCAATTCCCTTCAAATATTCAATTCAAACATCCGCTAGTCATTGACTAAACTTCAACTAATCACAATATCAACACAAAACAAACATCAAAAATTAGCGTGATACCCGCTTTATTCTTGCGTTTTACGCTTTACTTTACCATTTATTCAAACATTTCACAAAATGGGCGCCTGTGCGTTTTATTAGCGTTAATTAGTGTGCGTATTTATGTAATATTCATGAATTTTTATATCATTTTGAGATGAAAAAACCCAATGCACCTTAATCAACAACAGAGATGTATACAAAAGGTTTGGTGCATCGGGTGGGGTGGTACAACAACATACCAAGGCTAAGGTACTTAGAACTTTATAAGTTATTCAGTTCCAGATGCTGTTTCCATACTTCCATGTATTCAGCATCTATATAATGACCTAATTCAAACAATAGTGCTCGTTCAAATGTGCCGAACTTTTCAACTTGTTGTTTAACGTTTTTCCAGAAACCATTGTGTACTGTTACAGCACGATTGGTCTTTCTTAACGTTTCAAGATTGACACCTTTAATATCGTCAATGGACGGAGCAGTAGCACCTAATGCTTTCGCTAATGGATTAAGAGCTAGCTTAGAACTAGACTCTGTTGCCATAACAAAGTTTAGTGCCGCAAACTTTTCGATAATAATGTTTTCTTCTGTTTCATTGTGTGCGAGACCAATAGTATAAACATTAGGGTCACGAAGCTTTTCCATATCTACACTATGACAGTCATAGATATAGAAAGGCGTTAGACTAATTGGTAGCTTTTTCATATTTAGCAAGTTCCTCAAGTGATAAATTCAATAAGTCTGTTAATGATGGTTCTGCAGAACGTTCAATCATATCGTCAGCGGCATCATTAGTAGGTGCAGCCTTACGAAGTTCTTGTCGTTTAGCATATTCTTCAACTGAGGTACTATCTAATTTATTTAGTGTACTTAGTGATCTAACGTGTTTAAGCAGATACTTAACATCAAATGGTTCAACTGATGTACCTTTACATAATGCATCGTAGTTGATTGCTTTACCTTCAACTTGCTTATCTTTAATAGTTACGAAGATCTTACGAGCTTGTTGCCCTTCTTCAGTATTAAACCATTCTACTAATTTAGCTATTGCTTCGTCATCAAGACCTAAACGTTCCATACGATGTTGTAATGACTGTACAGATTCACCGCTTAATAACCATACGATATAACTAAACGTAATGGCACGGCGTTTTTCAGGTACTCGGGATTTCATAGTAAGATTCAACAACATTGAAGTCAATGAACCTTTAACACGTTGAAGTAAATTAGGAATAAGTTTCGCACTCATATCCGGGTTTACTTTATATTCACCACGAAGTAGCTTAACAAATTCAACTCTAAAGTGATCGTAGTCTAAATGATTTAAGAACCAACGCACACCATCTTTAGATATAGCATCTACTACTGGAATAAGTGCTGTTTCTAATAACATAGGGCTGTCGAATACGACCACACACTGTTTACCTATGTTAGCTATATTCTGTTTGAATACATCAACACTAGGACAAAGTAGTACCGTACTATTGTCTTTAATTTCTTCATTAAACCCTAAGAACTGAAAGCGAAGTTTCTTCTGTTTCTCAGGTGGTTGTTCTTCTTTAAACTGTTCCATGTACGCTTTAATATCGTATGGACTTGTAGCAGTAATGCCGATTACTTTCATTTAAATAACCCCAATCGTCTTAACGTTCGTTTTAGTATGTTTTGCTTTACAACATTAGGTGGCGGACCATATTTCTTATAAGTGTTATACGCTGTCAGATATCCAATCAAATGAACTCTGAACTGGTAGGCATCTTGACCATAGTTAGCTTTCTTAGCATAAATATCACGCCAGTCAAGACGCACACCGTTTAATGCGTGTTGCTTACCTGTAGTGTATGCGATATTATAAATGAGAACACATAAATCTCTAGTATGCGGTCCCATACCCCGAATATAATCATCAAATACCATTTGTTGTTCCTTATGAGTCGGTATCAATATATGTTGTGTCTTTACTTTTAACAACTGTTAATGTAGTTCTATTTACAGACTTGTCTGCACATATATCATTAGGTGTAATGAATATAATATGCGGAACAATCTTATTAAGTGCAGGTAGGAATTTATCCACCAGTAGCTCTCTAGTTGGTTTATCAAGCCCGGCTTCAAATTCATCTAACACTATGAGATTAGATCTACGGTTACGAGGTATTAAAGGTAAACAAGCGATCATAAACAATAAGCTAAATGAACGGCTTTCAGCACCAGATAAGAAACGAATATCTGATGTACGTTTAGAACGTGTCGCCATAATATCAAACTTATTAAGATCTATGTTAAGACTAAACTTGAATTTCTCTGGGAACAATAAGTGTGCGTATTCATTCATATTGGTCTCAATACGGGCAGCCAACTGTTTCATAACACTTAGCTTGATACCTTTGTTAGAATAAGCAACCAGTAATGCCTCGTATAATGGTAGGTCTTCAAGTTCCTTATCTAATGCAGATATTTGTTGTTCAAGTTTCTTAGCACGGGCGCTATTATTCTCATAGTCATTAACTTGTTTCCCATATTTCTCAATCACCTTTTTAGCAGACTTGCCTTTAGGTTTAGCACCAATGTCTTTAATGTTGGCTTTCGCTTTAAGGTATTCTGATTTAACTGAGATCCACGTATTTACGTCTTCTGATTTAGAAGTATCAATCTCGGGTTTAAGTTTTAACACTTTCTCAGGCTTATCCACTACATCATACTTGTAGATATCTACCTTACTTGGCTTAGCCACTTTCTTAACTTTTAAACTCTTGAGTGTTTTTGCTTTATGCTCATTCCATAAGCTTTCTTTCTCACGTTTTAAACGAGCAGTTTCTTTAGCAACATCCCGAGATACTTGTAATGCTTTTATTTGCTTTTCAAGTTCGGATGTGTGTTTCTTGAAATGTTTAGTATCAATTTTAGAACCACAATAAGAACACACTGACTTACCTTTGTTTAATTTAAGGTCGTCTAGTTTGGAGATTGCTTCTTCTAATTGTGCGTTTACTACATTGATGTCGATATCGTTTTTAATGATGATCTTAGATGCACGTTTCTTATCTTTTAAGAGATCGTTTTTCGTTTCGACAGCCTCTAAATATGCATCGTATGCTTGTTCCGCTTTACGCTGTACTTCCGCACAATGTTTTTGTAAGGCTTTACCTTTTAACTTGGTGTCAAAAAGGGATTGCAATTTCTTCTCATGTGCTTGCCACTGTTCGTAACGTACTGCGTTCTTCTTAACTTGTTCATTATGTTGTTTTGCACGATCGTTGTATCGCTTAGTGTTAAATGCATCGGCAATAATTTGTACGTGGGTATCTTCGCACCCATTGTAGTGTTCCAAGTGTTTATACTTGGCAACTGTATTCTTATAAAAGCTTTGACGAGTCTTTTCTAATTGCCACTTCTCGTATTTCTTAATCGTTTTCTTAGCGGCTTTTATTTTAGACTTGAGGTTTTCTACATCAATATCGGCGAGTTGTATTTCACTTAACTGAGAAGCATACACCGATCTTTCAGATGTTTTATGTGATAGCTCTTTAATACGTTCAGAAATCTTAGTGCGTACTATATCAAAATCTTCCAATCTAAAGATATTAGAGAAGAAGTTTAAACGAGCAGTCGGAGTACCAAACTGAAGATCATTAGGACGGCGACTATCTAAATAAGTGAACGCATAAAACTCTTCTTCCGTTTGGGGAAGAATATCATGAATAAGGTTTTCAGCAATACTTGAAGTTCGTGCCTCTACATTGACACCGTCTTTTATGATGTCGTACTTAACACTTGTTTTAGGCATTGATTTAATAAAACTGTATTCATGCCCATCGACTTCAACATCAAGACGAATAGATGAACCGGGAGTAAACAAGGACTTCTGTTTAGTGTTATACTTGAAATGTTGGATCGGGCTAACTAACAATGTTTTACCTGCACCATTAGCCCGACCTGATAGACTAGCATTAAGATTGCGACCCTTAACAATAGTAGTACCTACTTTATCTAGCGGTACTACTACGTTACGGTATCCCATACAATCTAGATGTATAGATTTGTATTTAAACATATTTATAACCTAAGGCTAATAATGATAGCACAATAATTATACCTGCAACAAAGAGAGTTGGTTTACTTTCAATGTGGATGCCTTTACCATAGCTCTCAAAACCTGCTTTATACCCTTGAGCATAATAATCAAGCAACTCAGGTGAATTAACAACACACTCTGGCTTGTCGTCATACTCTAGTTTATTACGTGCATCGGCCGAACCACTTACGTATCCCCATTGATAAGTATCTTCGATTGCTCGCATACGTTCTGCATAGCTTAATTGAGCTAGTCTAGTCTTTTGACTTTCGCGTCTTGTTTTTGCTTTTTGCTTTTTTTGTCTTTTGTTCATTACAATATCCCATTAAGTGAGCGGTTAATAGATGTTCTCCGTTTACAACGTAAGAAGCCATTTCAGATTTTAATTGAGTTAAACTCTTATGCACTAAAGCAACATGTTCAGGTGAAGGCATACCATTATCAGATAGATAGTTGAATAACGCTCTATTGACTTTGGTCTCCCAAATCTTCTCATGTTTACCTATTAAGAGTTTGTTGAGTAGGTAATAGTTAAGCATTAACACTTTGTTAATAATCTGGGTATAATCATCTGCGTCTAAGATTGCACGTTGCAAACGTTTAGGATCGTTAGAATAAATACCGATTAAAATATTAAGTGTTGTCTTTTCAGTGTCAAGATCAACTGTCTTGACAGACAAGTCAGAAACCATTTGTTTGATTTCTTTCTTACTTGGTTTGCCATCGTGTCCACGAATAGCTGTATTAACAGCCTGCAATATTTGTACTGCATCTCGTACGTGTCCACCAGAAGCTTCTGCAATATCAAGTGCATACTTCTCTTTCACCCATTTAAGTTTAGCATCTTTCGCTATGGAAATCAAACGTTCTGCTATTTCTTCACGGGTTGGTTTATTAAGAATAAGTTGAGTACAACGACCACACACTGCTTTACTGTTTGGAATTTTATCCGGATCAGTAGTAGCTAAAATCCATAGCGTATGTTCTGGTGGTTCTTCTAAAGGTTTCAACAAAGCATTAGCCGCTTGCATTGAAAGACGGTGTACTTCATCAAGAAAGATAACACGAAATCTACCACGAGGTCTAAAGCTAGACGACTCAATTAACTTACGGATTGTTTCAATGTTACCACTTTCAGAAGCATTTACTTCTACATAGTCCATGCTAGATAAGTCGTCCATAGCCTTACAACTATCACACTTACCACACGCATCCATAGTTTCACAATTAAGGTATCGTGCAATCATACGGCTGATTGTAGTTTTGCCCGTGCCAGAGGGCCCCACAAGCATAAAGGCGTTTGGAACATCTTTAGCTTTTAGCATACCACGGATACCACTAATGATTTGCTTATGACCTGCTAGTTCTTCTAATTTCTTAGGACGATACTTTAAGGCAAACGTTTCATTGGTTTTGATATCTTCCATAGTTATCTCTCACTTTTACCTGCAGAAATACAATGCACAAAATAAATAGTATCGTATGCGGTGTCTTTAACTTGTTCCACTTTTAAGATAATGTGTCTTGAAGTCTTTGCACCATGTAATGTTTCTTCAACAACTACGACGTCATTTACTTTAAGACCTGACACGTTATCTTCGTTATCCGTTAAGATATTATCTTTACCAATAGCCAATGCTAAGAATTCACTACGTTCTTTTTGTATTACAGTACGCATATTTCTTCCTTATGTTTCTCACAATGATTTTACGAGTTTGATTGCTTTCTTAATTTGCTTTTTATCAAACCCATTAGCGGTTAAGAAATCGGATAGTCCATCTGTTATAGACCATTCAATATTCTCGGTTTCTAATAATGCTGTTAGTGTTGCACCATCTGAATATGATTTACACTCTACAACATTTTCGTGTTCAGACAGCCAATCGTCAGGTAGTTCGAACCCCTTATAGAAAACACGATAATACGTGTTATCACTATTTGATATCTCTGCTAAATCTTTAATGGACTCTGCTTTGATTGTCTTTAAAGTGAATGGCTTATCGACAACAATAGATTTAAACTTAACATCAGATTTCTTAACACGGAAATGACAGAAACGTTTATCAGGTAGTTCCCCGAATGTTGTTTGAAATAAGGTACCCGGATATACAGTACGTTCAAGTTCCTGTGGTGTATGTAGATGTCCCATTATCCAATAGTTCTTACCTTTAGGTGTCGGTTCACCATGTCCACCATTAGGCATACCATTATCACGCAATGCCCCAGGTCTTTCTAAGTGTGCAAAGCACAGACTGTTTTTCTTTTTAGGTATCTTATGTGGAAAGCTCATAAACTCTACATCGACACCCTCAATGTTTGTAACAGTATGACCTGAATATAAATGAATATTAGGTGTAACCTTTCTTGAAGTGAATAACTCTAAAAATGTTAGACTATTAACTTCTTTCTGTTCAACATCGTGGTTGCCTAAGATGATATGATGCTCAAAATCTGTTTCATCAAGTACAGTGGAACCAAATAATTGTTTTGAGTAATCGCTTAGGTAAGGCTGATCTGCTATATCACCAAGATATACAATATGACGGATACCACGCTTTCTAGCATAATCATACACCTGTTTCATGGCAATCACTTTAAGCTGTTCTGCACGTTCAACACCTAAGATTGCTTGTAGTCTAGGTTTATCAAAGTGCAAGTCTGGCATTGTTACAAATTCAAACATTTCGTTATCACCATATCACGGATTTGTTCTTCTGAATAGCCCTCTCTGCGAAGGCTACCACTAAAGTCAAACTTATCAATATCCGGAATTAAATTAAGTTCATTCACTTGATCTACTACAATACCTGACTTTCTAAGAAGGTCGATACTTTCATAATCATTTTTATATCCAGTATAATATACCACTCGTTTAATAAAACCAGACATAATAATGTGTTTCGCACAATCAACGCATGGGGCGGTCGTAACGTACATCGTACAATTATCAGATCGTGGGATATCATTCAACTTGTAGATTGCATTATGTTCTGCATGTACTACACTTAATTTAGTAGCACCTGCATTAACGCCTGTTTCTATTTCACAGCAGTTAGAGAAACCTGGAAGTGTTCCATTAACACCATCTGCAATAACACGAGGTACGCTCTTTGAATAATCAACAATAAGACAACCTACTTTCTTGCGAACCGCATAGCTTTGTTCTGCTAGTGCATATGCCATCTTAATGTAAGATCTATCTCGCTTAAATTGATACGAGTGTGTCTTATTAGGTTTCGGTGGTATATCTAACATAGAATATCCTTAGATAAGAGAGTGGATAATGTTACGAACACTAGGATCATTTAATAAAATATCACTCCAGGGTTCTAAAGTGTATGGACAGTGGGAGACCAAATTATCAGACTTCTCACCTTTAGTGAACTCAATAAAGTCAGTTTCTTCAGCACCATCTGTAATGATTAGATCTTGACTGTCCCACTGTGTGTGAAGTAGGAACACTACACCTGTGTGAAGTTTATCTACATCAGTGGACACTAGATTAAGCTCGCCTAATAAGTATAGGTCGTTAGCAATCCAGAATCCATCATCAAAGCATTGTAGTGGACGTGGCTCTTCATCACCGCGGCGTTTAATACCAACTTCTTCATGTAGTTCTTGTTTAAGAGTAGTGAAGATAGTATGACGAGGTGCAACAGTTGTATAACCATTCGCCTTACATTGAGTACGAATTGTATCAATGGACACGTGTCCGCCTAAACCGATAGACCATTTACTGTTTAAACGATCTTCATTTCCTTTACGACGATATACAACTAATTTGTTGTCGCGTGTTAAGATTAAACAATATGGGATTAAGTGGCGTACACCATTAGCTGTACGATTGTCATCTAAGTTGTAACGTGTTGAAATGATCCACATATGATCGTTGAAGTTTGGACTAGGTACATTACCTTCACGTAAGCATAATGGTAAGGTGGCTGTTTCCATTTCCTGAGATGCTAAACAGGGTGGGGTTTGTGTGAATTGGAAACCGATTGTTGGTTTATAACTAGTGATACCTAATACTAATTCAAAGCTAGAGGCTTTCATATTTTCTCCTAATGTATTGTCGTATGGAAGGTTGTATGGAATTGTGGGTAAGCAGATAGATCTAAACTGGTTGTTATTTTGAGTGTACCTAAACTGCGATAGTAAGTTAGGTAAGGTACTTCATTCCAACTCAGGAGAACAAAGTCATTTATTAACTCTGGTATATTAACTAGATCTAATACTGCATTGGTAGGTTTTATTTTAAAACGTTTAACCAACCAATCCGGAATAATTTTAACTGGTACGTCTGCAATATAAAGTGTTCGCCAACCTGCTGTAACTTGTGGCACATCAGACATAACACCTAGTGTTACACGTTGTTCACTAGGATCATAAAGTGTTGTTATATCAACTTCATTATACCCGTAGTCTTCAGCAATATCTCTAAGGTAATGAAGAAGAGCAGTCAGCTTTGGGCGAGCATTTTCTACCTTCTTAATCATTTTATCATATCGTTTCGGACTACAAGTAAGATAATAATCTTTCAAGTTGTTCATCAGTAAGTCCCTGGGTATCAATATCATTTAAATTTTGTAGTATCATCTGTTTACAATCAACCAAGTAATATTTACCTGCAGATCTAATCAATACTTTAATGTCTTCGTCTTTAAGAAGTGATAAAACGTAAGATGTTACTAGAGGTAACACCTTGTGTAAGCTAGACCATGCTTGTAATTTATATAATTCTGTAATAGACGGATCTAACTTGAAGTCTTTTGGTAGCAGTTCTTTAACTGGGTTTTCAATATAGATTAGAGTAGCGATGTCATCATCATATGACTCTAAGTCTATTGGATATTGTGTTGGTTCTAAATAAGGTAAATAGTTAATGCCTTTTATATCTTGCATTAAACATTGTTTCGTATAATTAAGAATAAAGTGTGCAATACTGTAAGGGGTATAAACGATACTACACTTCTTGTATTTATCTAAATCCCGAATGTCGGTTAGGTCTTTCTCAATGCTCTTGATTAAAGCAATATCGGTAGATACTAACAATAGTTGTTGCTCTACTTTAGTTGGCGGAGCAACATCTAAACATACTACTAGATTAGCACCTGATTTAACGGTTTCTGTTCTAGTATATCCAGTCAGATAGATACTAAAAATGCTTAGGTCGCACATACCAGACCAAATTCGGTATAGTAAGTTAGCTGTAACAACAGAATCTGGGTTGTCTTTATTATAGCAGATTTCTACTGTTTTATAATCTTCAATGTTGTATTGGTTATCGTTGTTCATATCGCTCATAGTACTTTATACCGTTTTGTTATCCGTTTACTGATACCACCTCGCCAAGCCATTCTTAGCACGATAGCTTTTTTGTTAGCACCACTAATATCACGTATCTTAGCTTTTCGGGCTGTATATACAAGACCAGTCTTTTCGCTTAATACCAAGATACCTATGTCTTTTTCTAATGATGTCCGGATTTCCTGTTCATGTTTAGTGTATATATCTTCAGGAAAAGCGAAGTACATTTTATTACAATAAGGTAAATAGTCTGTGTACTTGTTATCACCACGAAAGTCAGCTATTGATTGTTTAATCTCAACACCAACAATATCTTGTTTAGGGTGTAGGCATAGCAAGTCCATGCGGCGTTTACCCCAACGTTCAACACCAAGCTCGGGGTAACAGCTATACATATAATGACTAAAATAATAAATGCAGGCGAGAAGTACCTTGTTAGTACGAGCTCGCCCACCTTCATCACTAGCTAGACTTCTTATCTTGGCTAATGTTGTTTGCATAAGTGTCCTTAATTTTTGTTATTAGGAATCCAAAGTCAAAACAAATGTTATCTTTAGATACTAAACCTGCTGACAGTGGTAAGTCATCAAGGCTACTAAAGTCGCATAAGATAAACACTGGTTTATTACGAGCGTATGCGTATGCTACTTCAGACGCAGTACCTGCACCCCATGGATATTGCATAACCAAAAAGTCAGATCTGTCAATATCAGCGAAATCAATTTCAGCACGTTCCTTAACATAATAGTGGAAGTCTTGATTACGCTCATATTTATCTTTAATGATTTCCATATCAGCGTCTGGCATTGGCATTGTATATGCCCAAGTAGAAGTAACATCTACGTTATGTTGAGCTAACAGAAGTGCCAGTAGTTTAACATTTGTTCTGTTATACGAACTAGAGGCAATATACGCTTTCAATTTACGTTGGTTTCTTGAAAGCGGTACTGTTATTCTAGTTTGATCTTTAGGTGGGGACACAAAGTCCCCGAATGGTTTACTCGTCATCTTCATCATCAGCACCTTCATCATCTTCTTCGTTCAAGTCATCAGCCTCTAATAACTTGATTAGGTCTTTGATTTTAGACTTCTTAGCGTTTTTCTTATCCATAAGACCACGCTCTACCACTTCATCAATGATTTCACTGTCGTCCCATTCATCGTATGGTACTTCATCTTCTTCATTAAGACCACTAATGGTTTGATAGTATAAGTCAAGACCTTCACCTGAACGAATTTGTTTAAAACAGGTTTCACGGATTTTAGGGTTCTTGTCGATACCTAAACGCTGACACTCTTCTTTTAATGCTTTGCCTTCTAGTAAGATCAATGCTTTGAAGTCTAACCATTTAAGTTTAGGGCTTGTCCAGTTACCAAGAGTAATGGTGAAACCACGACCCATAGTACCTTCAAGTTGTCCAGTAGCTTGGAGGTACTGGAATGTGTCCCACACTGGACAGAAACCGTGTGCTTTACCTATTGGGTCGCTTAACCAAAGTCTATGCCAAGCCTCAACATTAGGTGTGCCATATTTGTTTTTAATAGCACGGAGATGGATATAACGATATGTATCAACCCCGGATTTAAATTGAACTGAATCTTCTTCTTCGGTTGAACCTTTTCCGTGTGGTACACTTCGTGCTGTGTGTTTAATACGCACATCAGAAGCAAACTTAGGAGCTTGTCCACCTGGCTCGTATTCAGGATTTCCCATCATAGCACCTGGATTTAAACGAATTTGGTTTACTACCAAGATGGTACAATGTTTACGTTTTAGACGACCCTTAACTTTCGGAATGTGTTTAGCATGACCACGAGCAGAGATCGCCATAGCGTTTGTGCCTTCATCTTCATCATCAGCCTCAGCTACTAAAGCAGGTAGAGAGTCCACAATGAACAATGCTTGCATACTACCACCGTCTAATGACTTGATAGCAATTTTGTTATATTGGTCGCCGATTTTCTTATTGCCTTGACCTTTAAATTTACTAATGTTTTCTTTAGTACGGTCAAACAATAACCACCAATCACCGTCAATATACGCTTTATCAGGTAAACGTTTTAAGATTGCACTGATTGATTTCCATGTACCTTCTAAACTGTTGTCTGACGTATAACGAATACGAGGTGGAATAACCCATTTACCAGTTTTAGGATCTGATACACCGAATGCTTTCTTAACATCAAATTCACGAGCAACACCAGAGCTACGTGCCATTGTTTCAATGTAGTCTGCTGATGTAGAACCTTCTGCATCTCGCATATCAATTAGTGGTACATTAGAACCATAGACCGAGCTTAGTATGTTCATCATGGTTGAGCTTTTGGCCGAGCCTTCACCACCAAAGAACGTATACCAACCTGCGGGATAGATACCACCATTAAGAACAATATCAGTCATTAAGAGACCTGTTGATACTGTGGTACTGCGACGTGCTTCTACGTCAGTTGTTGAGGCAGCTAAACGGAATTTGCGTTGGATTTCATCAACGATTTCAGTTGCACCTATTAGTTTGATTACATCATACACCGAAGATTGTTCAGTGTTTTCTTCTTTCTTTTTAGCCATATTATGTCCTTAGTAGTAAACGACAATGCGAGTTCTATAAAAGCCGTCATTACTTGCACTAATTAGTTTGAGCGGTAATAAATTTAGGTGTAATATTGTTTTTAGCACACCATAGACATAGCTCGCTTTCGGTACTGAACGATTTAAACTTTAATTCCATAGTTTGTTCCCATAAAATAAAAGGGAGGTCAGTGCCTCCCTTATTAACCGCCGTTAAAACGGAAGTTGCTTAATCCAGTCTTCAACAGCTTTTTCTAAAGAACTATTCGTCGTCTTCTTCAAGCAATTCAATAAGTTCTTCTTCGTCCATTTTAGTAGCTTTAGCTTTCTTAGCAAGACCACGTTTAACTACTAATGCAACAAGCTCTTTGTGCGACATGTCTTCATAGTCAGGCTCGTCATCTTCATCATCTTCATCTTCATCATCTTCATCATCTTCATCATCTTCATCATCTTCGGCTAATTCAGCAATAGCGTCTTCTAATTCTTCAGGATCAGCTTTTGCTAATGCTTTTTCAAGATCTTTACGTTTAGCTTTCTTAGCCGCTTTTTCTTTCATAAGCTCAAGCTCTACGACTAATTGACGAAGTTCATCATCAGATAAATCTTCTAACAAGTCAGCTACAGATGGCTTTTTACCTTTCTTAGCTTTGCCTGCTTTTAACTGATTTGCCGCATCTTTAATATCTTCTGCAGAGATACCGTTTGCGATAAGTGCTTCTAAAATTGATAATACTTTGGACATATATGTTACCTTTTGTTTAATTAAACCTTTGATATACTAGGTGGAATACACCACCTACACGTTATAATGTTTTCTTAGATTTTTTCTTCTTTTTGTCTTTCTTAGACTTTTTGTCTTTATTGTCAGACTTAGAAGATTTATCTTTTTTGGATTTTTTGTCTTTCTTAGACTTTTTCTTTTTGCGATCAGACAAATCAAGATCATCTTCGTCTTCTTCATCTTCATCATCTGATAAGTCACCTGCTTTAGCTAACAATGCTTTTGCTTCTTGTCTAGCTTTTTCAAGGCTTTCTTTTTTCATCGCTGTTTCAGTAAAATCTAAGTTCCATAACAAGTATGATTGCTCATCTTTAGTTAATGGACTGTGGTCGCCTTTTTGCACTGACCATTTAGTAGCACCTGGTGCATCTGGGTCAAACGCAATAAAAATATCGCAACCATATTCAGGATCAGACAATTCACAATTCACAACCTTACCTTTAATTTTGTGTTTGTTCATTGTAATGATCTTTTGAAGTTGTTTAGCAACACCGGAAGGTACGCTTAACACACGAACTGGTGTCCACGTTTTCGACGCCTTACCGTCCATTAAACCAGTTTTGCGTTCTGACTTAGACGGTTTTTCTTTCTTGCGTGGTTCAGAATCTTGAATATCACGCACGATAGCATTAACAAAGTAACGCTTAGAAGTCGTTTCACGATTAGGTAAATCTTGATACGGATCTTCAATGGTTTCATCAAAGCTATCTGTGTATGGGTCAAAGTTCAGCGGAACCTTTGGAATTTTAAATTCACCCTTACTGGTTTGAATTTGAATCCAGTGTGTAGCGTAACTAAACACATCACCTACTAAACGAATTTGTAAGAAATCTGAAGTGGGTTTCAGAAGTTCTACAAGCTCATCTATACGTGGTGGCTTGGTATCGCTATTAACATTGGCATCCCCAAATCCACGACCTTTTGCACTTCGTTTCATTAAGTTTTCTCCTGTTTAACGAATATAAACTGAATAGCCTTTACTACTCAGTCTTTTGATTAGTTTCTGCAACTTGACGTCTTTGTCATTAGCAACATTGTTTAATAGTATTGCACAGGCTTTGCCATTTGTCAAGCTAAAAATAAGCTCCGCTAAATCCTGTGGATTGCCTCTATGAAGTAGCCCTTCAACAATTTCACCGTTGATTACTACATCAGGTGTATCACTAAAACTCATCTAAGTTTTCCCCTAGTTCTAAGTATTTGATTGCATATTCATTGGGATCAACCAGTTTCGCTAATTCATAAATTAAGCGTCTTTGTTGTTGTTCATTTACAATATCTATACTGGTACTACAACACATATCTTCCGATTCCATTATTTCATCATTGAGCTCTACACTCATTGAATGAATCTCACTACCAGATGGTACAATGTATGCTGTCCCATAATAGTTAGTATGGTGGTTCCGATATTTAGTTATCCATATATCAAGATATGATTTAAAAGCACCTTTCGATAAATTGAAATGATCCACTGCTTTGTTAAAAGCCAAAAAGTAGTTCTGCCGAATTTCTTCAGGATCAGTAACAAACTTTGAATTACGGCTATCATAGTTAGCCATCTTCTCAATATACAAAACATAGTGTGATAACAATATATTCTTCAATTCTAAGAATTGACTAACACAGAATTTAACGTGTTGATATACACCGTATAGATCTGCTGTTGTAGCGGATACGCTTTTATGATAGTTGCGTAAATCTATGTGGTAACTCTTTTTAAACCCGGACACAATAACATCATCATATTGAGTAAGATTAGAAACAAAACCTTGCAATATTTGCATAGTAAGATTTCTATCTAATTGTAGGCTCTCAAAGTTTTCAATGGTTGGATTAGCAATAAAGTTTATATACAGAGATATTGACTCTCGCCAATTCAATCCGTTAGATACCGCTCTCTTTTTATGAATGTGCTGATAGTTGATTAACTGTGCGACATGTTCTTGTACGAACGTTGTTGTCTGCAATAAATGGTTAATCCCACTATATAAGATACTGTCTAATACTGAGAACCATTGAGCGGAACTGTATTGATCTTTATCAAACAAATCCTTATTGTTGTTTAAAAGTTCTGAGTATGTTTTCATATCTATTTCATCTTAAGAAGTTTTTCAATTACAACCAGGCAGTGTTTGCAAAGAATTGGCACAAAGCGGCTATTCGTGATAAATGGTGGTTCCCCATTAGACCGTCGAATGTCTGCACTACCATATAGGTTCAACGCATATTCACAATAATAACAGAAGAACTCACAGTCGCAGTCTATTTTGATTCGTGCATTACGATCTCTTATATCAGTACCTGACAATAGTGTGATCTCTTGTTTGTGAATACGAGGTTGTTGCCCTAACTCATTAGTACGAGTTTCGCACAAATACATATTCTTCTTAGGATCAAATTTGATCTTAGTTGGTGTAACAAAACCTCCATTATACTTTACATAGGGAGGTGTGTTAGCAACAAGCTGACGGGCAGTTAAACCGTCAAGTTGTTTACGGCGAGTATTATTAGAAACACGCCGTTTTTGTTGTCTGCGTAATTGTTCCGCGGCTAGTCGTTCAGCCACAGAAGCACGTGGGAGTTTCATTATGCCTCCTGAACTAAGTCTTTAAGGGTTTTGCGTGTTTCTTTCTTAATTTTTACTTTGACTTCAACCTTCTTAGCTTTCTTACGCTTATGTTTGCCTGGTAGTGCAACGAAACCTGAGCTTTCACGTTGGTGTCCTTGTACCCCGGTTACTTGTTTTTTCTTATCAATCTTAACGTGTTTCTTTTCAGATTCTGACTGGTTAATAAAACTGTCTAGTACACGTTCCATACGAACTCGAATTGGGTCATCACTATCCAGACTATTGTTAAACACTTCAGGTTCTTCATCATCAACATCAGGGGTTGTTCCAAATAATGACGGTAACTCAGATTCACCATTTGCATCTGTTAGGAAGTATGCACAAGTACGGGCAGCATAGTCAGCACCACCTTCAGCAAATGCATCCACGTAATCAATACAAGCCAATGTTTCATCTTGTCCATTACGGCGTGTTTGGAATTGAGAACGTAGTAACGCTTTAAGATCATCTTTAGTGGCAGTGTCGATAATATCATACATAGCCTGAGTATGTTGAGTAAAGCGGAACAAGTTATGGTACATCAATAAGAACGCTAATATATTCCCGGTGAATGAATTAAGTACATCCATATATTTGATTGCACTACACACCGCACAACTACAAGGCAACGTTTGACCTGCGTTTGGTTTATTAGTCATATCCCCAATTACATAATGGCGTGGAGGTTGCTCAATGCTTGGACACAAGAAGTAACCTTTGTTCATAGCCTCTTGTAGGAATGTACTAGCGTCTGATGTAATGTAAGGTGCAATACCCTTAGATGCCATACGCATTAACGGATATATTTGTCGAATGTTACCTACACCTAATGCGTGGTAATGTTTATACTGACGACCTGTCGTCATAATGCGACAAATAATATCAATGGAGTTCATTAACGTTTGGTAATAAGCACCGCCGATTGACACACGATCAATTTCATCTACTTCAACAATACTTCTGAATTTATTGACGGCATCCAAACTATCACCATGAAAGATGTTCATTAAGTGTAAGTCAGGTCGTTTATGAGCAAGCATAATATCAATGTTTGATCGTTGTGCTTTTGCCATCTTTTCAAGTAAGCCTTCCCAATAATAACCTGAGCTAGGGATATCGAGAACCATACCAATATCAACGTTCTCATTATACCACTTGGTTAATGAACGTGGATTGATATAATCATACTTGCCAGATTTAAGTTGGAAACCACCTGAGTCTGCATAAATCATCTGGTTATGATGTGGCTGTCTGCCATGCAATCTTAGTTTAGGACTACGTTCTTCTTTACCCATCATCTGTGAGTAGTTCATCATGTAGTTCGTAATACCAAGATTAGCACCAATGGTAGGCCAAAATGGACTAACATTAACAACCTCGTCATATTCAAAAGGCACTTGATATGGGTGAGCAGTATGCTTATCATTAACCAGATAAAGTTCACGATCAGGACAGCGGATATAAACGTGTCGTGAACTTTGTTCTACTAATCGTACTTCATTAGGTCCGCTTTTATACTTGATATAGATAGCGAGACCCATGTGGTTGATGGGGTATAAACCCGCACCAACGAATTCGTATTTACGTTGTTCCATTTATTTACCTTTAAAATAACGTCTGATGTTATTGCCATATTTACATAAGATATAGCGACCTAAGTTTAGGCTAAAGGCTACCAGTAAGGATAGAATTACTGCTAGTAAGTATGCCTTACTACTAAGGAAGTTTCTATCCATAAAGTAGATCGCTAATGTGAATATTAGGATTACGCATAAGCTATCTATTGCATATTTCATTTATACCACCCGTTTGAGAATATTCAAATAACTTAAAGTTGAATAAATCTTGTACCTTATGTTTTACTTTTTGTACAACGATACGATTAAAATTTGTTTTACGTTTAGAGGTTTTAACATAGTAGGTGTTGTTACTTTTCTTCTTAATAAGTATCATATCATGACTCCGGAGCGTTTTGATCTTTTGCCCATGTGTATGGTTTTATTTCTACAGTGTGTACGTCTGTAACGTGGAAATCTTTAACATTGGTTTTAACGAAGTTCCCTAAAAGTTTATCGTCAAGACCAAGGTCTGCTTTATTATATGCCGCAATAACAGTATAGCTAAATAGTGATACTGGTGCAACACGATAACATATTGGGTCATCATCATATATCACGTAGCAAGATGTGTTCGTGTTTAACAAGTGTACTAAATGTTCTATTAAACGATAAGGTAAAGCACTTCGACTAGAGACCTTGAAAATGATACGGTCATAAATATCTAAACCTGCTAATTTAGTGCGTATGTCTTCTGATAGTTTAACCATAGGTGTTAAACCATGTGTTACGTTTAACAACAGTTCGTCTGTATAACGAACTGTTAATTCACCTGCTAATCCTAATGTGTAGGTTGCTTGTGCTTTCATGATGTTCTCCTAGTCAATGTTAAGTGGGAACCGTTCCCGTAGTTTTAACTGTTTACACTGTTCGTGATAGCAATCTACCATGTAAGCATAGGTCTTATCTGGGTCGATAGCTTGAACTTTGGCATTATCCGGATATAACGCTTTATGGTCTATCAATGTTTGTTTGATTGCTTTCTCCATATGATTAGCACTGAAGTCCCAATCGTCTTTATGCGACCAGTCTGCACCAACACTAAATTCAATATCAAATGGAACACCTGTTATAACACCGTGCGTTTCACGCAAATATTGTGTAACACCGTGTGTCATAGACCATTCAAGAATGTGCATACCTAATAGATAATATTCTATTGGCATCTCAGCTTTAATACTATCGTGTACCATTACGTTAGGACCGGTCGGTAAGTAAGTGATATCTGTTTTAGATGTACCTACTTTAGACGATTTATGCTTGATACCTAGTTCATTAAACAGTTCGTGGATAGTACGAGCATAAATATCAGCCGCCATAAAACAAATATCAGAAGCGAAACCCTGAATTGGACTGTTTTGAGCTCTTCGTTGAACAGCAGCCCGCATAGCATTGTGTCCGGATAAGTTACCAAACAAGTTACGGCGTCGTCCTATTGGAGATACAGCAAACAAATGTTCTTGTGCATAGGTCACCATTCGTTTTAACCAGGCTTCACCTTTATGGAATTTCTTGAAGAAGTTTTTCTTAATCTTACGTGCTTCTTCGACAGACTTATTAGTGTCTTTAGCTAATGCATTATCCCCTTTTCCATAGAGCGCACCGAAAGTGATTTGCTTCGCGTCTTGTCGCTGCTCTTTAGTGATTTTATCTAACGGTACACTTGCAAACATATGATAGTTTTGTTTGTGAGGGTCACCTTCTGTTTCTTTTCGTTTAAGATTTTCTTCAGTAGGATTATGTCTGTATTTGATAATCAGATTATGAATGTTCAAAAATGATTGTCGTACTACATCATCATCAGCCGCGATACCCCAACAGTTATGGACAAGCACAGGTTTCTCGTCAGGTAAATCTGTTGCTTGCACGTATAGATTATGATTATCGAAGATACCAATATCACCTACTAAATGACTTTGTTTGCCATAGTTCTCAATACAAACAATCTTAGTTGGTCGTGATAAATAATCATTTGTGAGTAGCTCTTCACCGACTTGTAACTGATCTGCATATACATAGGCGTTGCGTGTAATGCTCCAGATTTGGTGGTTAGCAGTACAAGCCAACATACCGTGTTCGTGTACTATTTCTAGGTGGTCGAACTCTGTTGTATGTGCTGATTTATAACCGATACGTTTGTATTCGTCTTTACCTGTTTTATGGTTATGAGATAACACTAAATAGCTGTCATCGTTAATTGCTATGATTTCAGATAAACGTTTAAGCCCTTTACTGGTGATAACATAATTGTTAAGATTAAGGCATCTAACTTCGTGAGCCGAGTAGTCAGCCTCGAATGGTAATACCATAGGTGGACTGATAAACATACGCTTAATGATCTTAGCGTCTGCACTATGTTCTGGTATTTGTTGGAAAGATGGTTTACTACTATTTGAACGACCTGTTACAACACCAGTATAACCAAAGTCCGGACGTAAGCGTTTATCAATACGACCATCGTGTGATTCTTCAACGTGTCCATAAAACGCATCGATGTATGACGATTTCAATTTACCTAATTTATTAAGGTCATTGATAATGGCTACACTTCGATTGTCTTCTTCATACGTTTTTAAGAACATTTTGTCGAAAGACGGATCACCCTTTTTACCATAACGTAATGGCTCTAAACCTAGTACATCAATAAACAATGTTTTCAAATGTGCCTTTTTACTTAAGTTAAAGCTACTGAATGACTGACCGAATAAACCACCAGATGGTGCACCTTTATCTTCATTAAGTAGTTTACTTGCTTTCTTAACTTCAGGTAGTTCATAAAACTCTTTAGTGAGTTCATCAATCTTAGACGAAATCGGACTATCAGGTCGAAGTAGTGAAAGTAGATACTCAATATCAATAGTGTTACCTCTATACTTCATAACGCTCATAACCCGAATCATACTAGATAATTGGGTCAGCATTAAACGGTGGTAATCTTTAGTATATGGTTTATCATCTACGTGTAGAATGTTACTGGCTCGTTTCATTTGTTGCTCTTGAATAGCAATCATAACCTGAACATCCATCGTAGTATAGTCTAACACTTCTTGGGTTAGTTCTTGGTGTGCGATCAGCGTACGTTGAGCCTTACTAAAGCTCGCTGTTTGGTAGAAGTCGCAACCATAGTTCATACAGATTTGTGCTAGACTATAAGCAGAAGTACCGTATGTGCGGAGTACTTTAATGTTTTCATCTAATAAGAACTCACCTGCCATTAGATCCCATGTGTTATGCGACCAATAACGGATATTGAGTTCTTTAGAAAGTACACGCATATCATAACCGAAGTTCTGCCCGATTAAGAATTTAGTTTTCGTACCTTTATATTCAGTACCATTAGACGTAAATAGTTTACGAAGTTTCTTACGCAAATATTTAAACTCTGCTACAGACCAAGTACTATCTTGATGATACCACGGGATAACATAACCAATATCTGATGATATTGCAAACTGGATAGTCGCCAATTTGTTTTCAATAGTTTCTAAAGATGTACCTTCGGTATCGACTGCAATACGTTTAGCTTTTTTAAGTTCTTTGTATAGAGCGTCGAACTCTTTAATGGTTTTAATCAGTTTGGCCTTTGGTTTAACTTCAATATGATATGGGTTATATCCTAATATTAAGTTTTGAATACAACGGCTTGCATAGCCTAAGATGTTTGCTTGGTCGATTGCATCGTCATCAAGATCGTCATCGTCTGACTTAGATGCACTAAATGAACGGTCAATGCCAATGGTATTAACTGTTGGTGTTCCTTTAAGGTCATGAACCCATAAGCGTTTTGTATTAGCATCCGGATCATCTAATATTTTGGCGGCTACTGTATCGCCCATTAGCAATAAATGCGTATGAGGTATTTTCTTGATGATCTTTCTCATACGTTTTGTTGCCGCACCAATACAAACATCTTTCTGTTGTGCTGATAAGTCGAACCACTTGAAGAAGTTGAAGTTCACAAACATAAATCCCCAATCTTTTTGTTTGACTTTGGAATTTAGTTTCTTAACTTCACTAAAAGTGTAATCGAATAAATTGGAATAAGTCTGTTGGCTTAACGTATGACCCATTAGTGATTTTTCTTTAAGATCAACACTAGGTACAAATTCAACAACTACTAATACTTTGTTCTTTGCGGTTTTCCAGTTATCAGTAATTGCCCAATCTATGTTATAAGGTTTAATGCCAAACAAACCTTCATCTGATAGGAATGGTTTAACGGATTTAAATTTCATATATTCTCCCATAAGTAATATGCTATTGTTTACAACACGGGAAAATATTAGGAAAATGGGAAATAAAAAGGAGGCATATGCCTCCTTATATTATGAACGTCTTGAACGACGAGCTTTTGGTTTTTCTTCAGATTCAGTTTCTTCTGCAACTGGCTCTTCAGCGTTTTCAGTTTCAGCATCTGCATCTTCTGTTGCAACGTCTGCGTCTTCAGTTGTTTCAGTTTCAACTTCAGGCTCTTGCTCAGGTTCCTGTTCAGGTTCCTGTGGTGCTTGACCTTCGGTAGTTACTTCATCATTACCTTCAGCTAATAAAGCGTTAGCAACTTCTGTTGGTAGTTCATCTACATAATGATACACACCAGAGTTCAAGTGTTCACGAAGTACACCGTCAATTTGAACAGTATCTAAGAATTTGCGGAAAGCACTCTTAGTGTAATAACCCCAGGTACCAACTTCACTGTCATATTGACCGCGAGTCATATAATGTGCAACTAATAGTGCGGTTTGAGTTAATTGTCTTTCGGACATTTCATTCTCCTATTGAAAGAAGGGTGCTTTCACACCCTATTGTTATTTACGAATTTTAATATTCGCATAATCTTCTTTAACTTGATCCATATTAGAAACAGTTAAACCGTGGTCAGCTAAAGACTTAACGTAATCACGTGCTTCTGATTTACGCATAAACACTTTGAAATAGAAACCGTCTTTATCAAGTTCCCATTTCGCAGATGGTACACGAAGACGTGGTAAGCGACGGGCTTCAATTTGGTTGTCAGCAAAAGCCGCTAACCAGAACACACCATCTTCAATAATTGGGAATACATGAAGTTCACCTTTTGGTACTTTGCGACGGCGTTGTAAGAAGAACTGTTTAAGTTCAATCTTAGAGGCACGTTCTAAGTTCATAAGTTTTTGACGACCTGTTTCAAACGTTTCAAGTAACTCGTATAGCTTATCGAGTTGATCTTGTGGTATATCAAATTTCTCTTCAAGTTTTTCCAACATGAGGCGGAGTGCTTTATGTGTACGACAGAAGCAGTAGTAGTATGGTCCGGACGCCATTAAGTCAAGTTGTTGTGCAACTTTAGGTGTGATGTCCATATCTTCACTGTCGATCATAACGGTAACCGCATTGTTAAGATTGCTCAAATAAACTTCTACTTCACCGTCTAATTGGATGTCTGTCGTATCAGCAGGTTGTCTGCTACGTTTACGTTTTACATCTTTTTCAACGACTTCTACAGTTTTAAACTGTTTAATTTTCTTAGGTGCTTCTGCTAAACCTAATTTAGATCGAATGTTATCTTTAACTGAACCTTCTAAATCATCAGGCACTAAGAAAGCCGTTAGTTTATTTACACTAGCACTTGACCCGTTGTCAAGACGTACTTTAATAGTACGAGCTGACACAGAAGTAATAATACCATCGCCAAACTCAGTGTGAACACGGCGACCTTTGATTTCAGGTGTATCAGTGATAACCACACCTTTGTCTAACGCATAATCTTCTAATGAAACAAGACCCATCTCTTTTTGGAATGGAACAACCATACCTGGGATGTAAGGAACATCAACGTATGCTGTACCTTTCATGGTGCCTGCGTTTGGAATATTAACAGGTTCTTTGAATTGAGTAGTTTCACGGAAAATCTGGTAGTCTTTGTTTACCGCATTTTGGTATTCTTGATAACCTTCTAAGTAACGTGATAGACTTGTTTCAAAGTCATTGTTTTGCAGAATGTTCTGCAAGTTCATACTAACAACAGGCAATTCAGGGATGTCTGCATATAATGGGTTAGTACCTTCGTTGAAACGTGCCGCACTTAAAATCTTAGATACTAAGCGAGATGTTTTAGTAACATCAATGGTGCGGTTAGTACAAATCCAGTCCATTTGAATATAACTTCGTTTGTTGTCTTTATTCTTAGGATCTGGACGGTTTAAACGAGATTCTGCTTGGTCAAGTGTACCTGGGTTCCAAATTGACTCTTCACGAATTAGACGACTAAACATCTGGAAGTTGTGTCCAGTATTCAAACTTTGTTCAACACCGATTACAATCTTCACGTTAGGGTCTTTCTTCATGATTGGAATGAGTTCTTCTTTTCTTGACGCCTCATATAACAATGCCATTTTCTTAAACTTAGGTGGCAAATTATTATAAATGGACGCCGCACTATCACGGTATGAAGTGAATATTAACACTTTACCTTTTGATAGCTCAGGATCTTTAAAGTGTTCTTCTAATAGTTCGATTGTTTTAGTAACTTTCGGACTGATTAGTTCATCACCTGTTAGAAGTGTCTTACCAATTTCATCAAGATCACACGCACATAAGAAACGTTCAATACGAGCTAAGTAACGTTTTAACATAGCCTCGATTGCTACGCTTTCTGCATCGTCATCTTCGTTAGCTTTATCAAGTGCTGCCTTCAACACTGGATCTTTCATGATTTCATCTACAACATCAGTTAAGATTGCTTGATAAACCTTGTACTGTTGTTCAGATAAATCTACGAAGTGGAAAGATTCACGTTTTTGTGGTAGCAGTGCCGCCCATTCTTTACGGCGTACACTAACAAAGTCAATGTTAGACGCTATCTTTTGTTTGATTTCTTGTTCAGCTTTAGGTTTCCAACTGATTACTTTAGAACCTGAATATACTGCCGCATATTGTTCAAGGAACTCTTCTTCGTCACCTAGAATAGACGGGTTCAAATATTTCGCTTGACCAAACGCATCCATACAAGTATTGTTAATGAAAGTACCTGTAAGTTCACGGCGATATTTAGCTGTGCCTAAGAAACGCAATAAATGTTCTGAACGATTAGAGCTTGTATTAGCAAGCATATGTGATTCGTCCATAATAACCACGTCCCACGTAAATGAACGTAAGAATTCAACAATCTGGTTGATTGTAATGTCTGCACCCGCATAGTTGAATTTAATGTTTTTACCTTGGCTAAACATATTAAGACCAAGTACAAACAACGTATTCGGTGGAGCCGTTGTAATCATTTCAGCAAGTTTTTCTTCACCGTATTGGTTATAGACTTCTGTGTTGATACAGATTACGTTAAGTTTACCTTCAGTGAAGAATGTTGCGTCTTCTACATAGTTACGCATTAAGTAGTTAGGGCATACAACTGCTACTCTGCGACCTTGTGCTGTATGACGAAGTGCATCGGTGATTGCTAAGGCTGTTTTACCACCACCTGCGGCTACGTCTAATACTGCGTTATCATTTTCTTGAGTTAAGTGATGATTAGCACGAACTTGGTGTGGTAAGAAGAACACACCGTCTTTGATATTATGTAACGGAGCTACTTCATAGTTATCTTGTGGTAAGTTTAAACCTAGTGTAGCACGATACTCTTTATCGAAAGCATTGATTTCGCTTAGTTCATATTTAGAACCAATAATGATATATGGTATCGTACGCATAGCACGGGCAACACCCACACGTTTGATGTATGCATCGTAATCACCGAACTGTGCAACTTTAGTTAAGATACGACCGATAACATTATACACCGGATAACGGAAATAGTATTCAGGACATAAGTCTTCACTTGAAATACTTTCAGCATCGCAAGTATCAATGTCTGCAACATCACCTAGTGTAGCCATAATTGATTTAGCTAACACACGAATATAAACTAGGAATGAACCTAAGTCTTTTGAAATATTTGACGCCGTACCAATATTAGTTGCACCTTGAATACCGCTCTCCATTAAGATATTGATTACGCTGACAGTCAGCTTTTCTTCTTTAAGAGTGGTCAGTATTTGTTCTCTGCGACTTTGTGGGAACAACGTTAAAATTTCATCTACTTCAACGAGGTCTAAAATGTTATCAACCAAATTGTTAGCCTTACAGAAAGAGAATGAATCTGTTATAGCATTGTTGAAGTTGGTTAATACTTTCGCCGATTTAGTTGAAATCAGGTTTTTGTAATGGTTAGGGTTAGCAGGTTGTCCACCGCTTAATGATGCACGTGCCATACTACCGTTTGTACTGGTATATAAGAAGTAACCTAATCGCCAGTCAGTATAGATTGGTGTATTGGTTTCTACTTTAGCAAGAGTATCTAAGTTAATTTCAATACCATCTTTAGTTTTGGTACCGATTGATTTACGAAGTTCGTTATACTTTTTAAGATCTCTAACTTCAGGGATGTACTCTAATGTGCCTTCAGTGTTGAGCATAATATTATCATCGTTGGATAATTTAACCTCTTTGATAATATCTTTAGTTGCTTCTACAACTGACTCTAATGGACGGACAATACGTTCTGCATCGAAATCGCCATAGATTTCTTCAAATAGCTGTTCGCCATATTGATGAAGTGCAGACACTTTAGTGATTTCATCTCCACCCTGAGAAATGTAGTTTACTACAGATTTCGGAACTGGAATAGAAATGTGTCCAGTGAATATACAGTTAGGATCAGAAAGCAAGTTACCTTTTTCATCAGTGTTAGACGGATCTACAATGAATTTGAGTTTAAGTTCTTTGCAGTTCGCTTTATACCAGTTGATTTGATCTTCAGATACAACTTCAAGTAAGTCATTGAAGTATTCTGTTGGCATACGCTTAAAGAATTCTGGGTCTAAAGGAATTGAGCTAGGTAAAGTTTTATCTTGCACTTGTTTAACTGCCCAACGAAGATAAACACCACTTAAACCAAAGATGTTACTGTCTAAATAAGCAGAAAACATTGTATGGTTTAAGTAAGCCATCGGTAATACATAGTCTAAAGATAAGTTTGCGAATACTGGAATATCAAGTACACCCTCACCGTCTTTAAAGACTTTAGCTTGAAATGATCTACACAATGATTGGTGGTTCTGTTCAAAACGACCGTCATAGTTCGTATAGTTCAAATAGAAATTGTGCAGATTCAAATCGTCGAGCGTTGCTCCACAATCTTTAAGAATTCTGCTTGCTAAAGTAAAGCGAGAATGTGCAAACATTAAGAACAACAGACCATCAAGTTCTGTCATATTCTCAAAGTATTTCTCTGCTTTCTTATCTTCAGGATATTCTACTGTTGTATCAAAAGCAGATGCGGTTGTAACAAAAGTCATTGTTGTTCTCCAATGCGTTGTTTAGTTTCTTTGATTAGTGAAGTTATTGCCTCGTAAAGTGGCGGATCTTCACTTGCTAATTGTAGCATTTTAACATCATTGAACTCTTTAGTCAAGTAGTCTTTTAACTCTAATTCAGAGAGTTCAGCGAAGATAGTTTGCAAGCCATTCAAAGCATTTTCGATTTCTTTCTTCGTGCTATATTGACTTTGCTTTAATAATCTGGTAGCAGTAAATGCAACCTTTGAAATTTGAGTGATACGCTGTTCCAGATATTTGATGTAATCATCTTTTGTGAGATCATCTTTAACATCTGTGGCTGTATCTGCTAGATTTGAAATAACAATTAGTTCTTTCATTTTAACCTCTCATATGAGAATGTCCATCTTGTTTAGAATGACAACGTCTGCATAACGTTATCAAGTTTGAAAGGGAATCTGACCCACCACGACTTAATCGTCTTATGTGATGTATATCTAGTGGGTTATCGAATGACCGAGAGCAACCACACTTTGTGCATTTGTAGCCATCTCGTTTTAATACTTTTATGCGTATCTTTTGCCATTCTTCTTTAGACCCACCATAGTTACCTTTTGGTTTTATAGCACGTTTAATCTTCGTACTAGCAATACCCCGATGCGTATTGACACGAGGTGCTTTTAATCGGGGTTTACGTATCATTCAGTAGACTCCCGAATTTCATCACTCATTTGATTTATATGAGATTGAATTTGTCTAGCTAAATCTTTAGTGGCGTTATCAATCTCACGTTCAGCACGTTCATAGTGTCCGTCTTTAAGGTCACCTTTAATTTGTGTTTTAATAGCGAAGTTAAATTCAATCAATGAACCTGCTATCTTTTGAGTGATTGGCTGTACGATGTTAAGTACAATTTTATTGATAAGCTCTAAAGTATTATCTTCAGCTTGTAAGTCTGAAATCAATTCACGGATTTGAGTTACCAATGCGTTAATCGCATATGCGTTAGACTGACGAGGGTCACGTCTGTATTCCTTTTCAGCATAAGGGATTAAGTCCACCAACATCTTTAGGGACATCAGTTGAAATTGGTTTACACCTTTATCCGGATTGTTTTCAAACTTTTCAGAAATTTGTTGAACTTGTTCTTGGAACAAGCTATATGTATCTTCATCAAGTAAACTGCTTGCGTGTTCTAATGTTGAATCGACAACTTCTTCTACTTGACAATCGCAAACAGGCTCAACTAAGAGCTGAGCCTTTGTGAATTTTCGTTTACGTCCGCAGTATTCGCATTGACAACCAAACTTGCCTTCATCTTTAAACCGCTTAATGGTGCGAAAACTGCCATAAACTGCGTCTTTTTCAATTAACATAAGCGGTCACCTATTTAATCTGGAGTGCCTACGGTTTCACGAAGACGTGTTACACGAACATCGCCACGAGCTTTACGCTCTGCACGTTTACGAGCACGTTTAAGGATTTCATTACGGTTTTTACGATAATACGCTTTATTGTGTGCTTTGTTCTTAGCACGGTTTTTGCGATTACGTTTCATAGCCTCACGGATTTCCGCAGCACTACGTTTTTTCTTACGGCGAGTTTCACCATTAGATTTGAGTTTCATTTTCTTCATTGGCATGATAATTTACCTCATAGTTTATATTGATACTTGAACTCATCTGGATCATATATTTTGATACCAAGATCTTTTGCTTTTTCTGTTTTATTATTAGATGTACCCGGAGGACAAACTAAAATTGTAACAGCCTTTGTTAGACCGTTTGCAACAACACCATTTTGTTCTATGATTTTCTCAGCTAATTCTTTATCACGGAAGCCAGTAAAAAGCACAACCTCATTACGAAGTCTATTTCCTTTAGCAACACGTTTCTTAGGAACAGCCAATGTTAAACCAGATTTCTTAATAAACTTGCGGAAAGCCCCGAAGTTAGAAACAAAGGTATCAATCATCTTAGTACCCCAACCGTTGATAGTTGGTAGTATCTCTAGCACTTCGTCTTTTGATGCCGTCATGATGTTTGGAATTGCTTCTACCAGTTTAGAAAAACCAATATAGGAAATACCTGGGAACATACCAGACGCTGTTAGTACGGTGCTAATGTCGTTGTCATTATTACGAATGAACTCTAATTGTTCATAAATCTTCGTACCATTACGACCTAAGATTTCTTCTATTGCACGGCGTTTTATTTTTAAAATAGAGGTAGCGTCAGTGTAGCCTTCAGCAAATAAACGATTAACCGAACCACCTTTGAGACCTTCAATGCCCATTATGCTAAAGAAATAAGTGGTTGCTTTTAACATTTCGTCTTCATGTGTTTCAGTTGTAATCAAATCTACACCAGACCATTCATAATCGACGTCTGGCATGATAGGTTTACGAGCCTGTTTTTCCACTGACACTATATACGGAATTACATCACCTGAGCGTGTAATCTTGATTTTTGCGTTGCGTCCTATGTTGTTATCGAACACGTATTTAGCGTTATGAGCCGTCAAATTAGTGATTGTTACACCACCTAGACGTACTGGCTCAATCTGTACTACGGGTTTAAGTTTCCCTAAACGTGATACTTGCCAAGTAACCCCAGTAACAGTTGCAATAAGCATATCTTCTTCAGAGTTTTGTTTAAATGCAAAAGCATAGTCCGGATTACCTTTTGATACACGGGCCACGTTATCGTTGCGTTGAACAACAATACCATCTATGGCAAAACGGCTTTTTGACTTACGATGTGCTAAATAATCTACAAGTGTATTGAAATCAATGCTCTTAAACACTTTGTAAGGAACAACTTTAAAGCCAAGAGTTTCTAACTTGATAAGTTGTTTCTCTATCGGCATGTTTGAAATAAGTTCGTATGCTATGGCACGTACATCTTTAAGTGCTTTATGGATATCTTTACGATTAGTGATACCTGCAACCATATTACGAGCATTAGCAAATTCTGACGCCCAGAGTTTCTCAAACTTAGTTTCAGACATAATCAGTTCACCACGAACCGCAACGCCTTGTTTGATTTTAGGCAGATTTAAATATGGAATAAACAAGCTAATGTTCTTACCATACGCACCATCACCCCGAGTATATAAGTTTGGTGTACCATCTACATTAGCATACAGGAAAGATATCCCGTCTAGTTTATCAGAAGCCACATAAGACTTAGCGTGGTTCTGTGATAACCACTTCTCTAGTGCATCAGGTGTTTTGATTTTGTTTTGAGAACCCATTGAATATGGTAGCTTGACCTTGTCTAATTTAACAGGGGCGCCAATCGGTGGTAGCTCCCCATATAGTTCAACGTATTGTTCTTCTAAGCGGTCATATTCTTCATCAGTTAATTCAGATTCACCTTCATTATAATACTGATGTTTAGCTGTCTTTAAAAGCTCGAAGTGGTCTTTCTTAGACAGTTTAATGTTAGGGTTCTTCTTATATTGTTTTAATGTTGTTGCGATAACCATAAGCTCTTTCATAGTTAGTCCTGAAGTTTATCCCATTGTTCAGAGTCAGCAGTTAGCTTGCTTGGTAAACGGATGTTCAATTTCATCAATTCCTCAAGCTGTGCTTTAGTTGCACCATATACTAGAGATACATGAATAATGTAATCCGGGAATTTAGAAGTGTAACCCATCTGCAATAGTTTTTGGTGTCGTAACGTTAGCTCAGAACATACACACTCTAATGCTATTGAACACCATTCTGAACCTTCTTCACCCATAAAGCGTAAACCAATAGGGCGTAAGTCATAGCTGACCTGTGGAATATCACCTACATAGTTTTGTTTAAGTTCTTCATCAAATATGAGGCTTGCATGTAAGTCTTCTGTGATGTTCAACATAGGGAAGCAAGCACGGAGATAATCATCAGATGGTTTAGTTAGTGCCACGCTTGCATAACCCTGAGGTGTTGTGAAACGAGCCATTATCCATTGATGTGGTCTGTTAGGTTTTGTCTTGAGTAACGTAAACCCTAAGCTACGATATAAGTTGAGGGCGACATCATTTTGTTTATCCACTGCTAAAACAAGATCCGGATATACTTTAAGCAAATGTTCAAGTAAAGTTCTACCTAATCCACGACCACGCATTTCTTCATCTACAAGGAAGTGGCTTAAATGGTAAAATTGTTCTTCACGAGAACCCATACGAAAACCATAGTAGTACCCTGGGAGTTTAGTAACAGACGCCATAGCTAAACAACGACCGTCATCGTCATTTAGCGTATAAAATTTGGCATTAGGGAACAACGTGTTCTTCATATTCAGACGTTCATAGTTTAGCTTTGCACTATCTTCTGATATAAGTAAAATCTTCATTGTAGTTTCTCCAATAGAGATGGTAGTCTAACTTCATATTTATCAAAGAACGCAATACACACTGATGGGTCAATATAGTTCTTGATTGAAGTAGTAGTTGATAGTTTAATTCCCGATGATGTGGAATTATAGTGACCTAATAATTTAGCTACGTTTGACGCCGCTTTCTTGAAAGCCTCCAATACTGATTTCTCAGAAGGATTTTTAGCTAAACGAGCTGTTTGATTTTCAAGTTCTTCGGACATTAGTACCGTACCTCTAAGTGTACGGAATTTGTGTACGCTTATATCAAGCCCTAATGCACGAATATATTTGTTTACCATAGTTCCGTTTACACTAAATATACGGTCAGATGGTTTCAACGTTGCTAAACGATCTTCAAAGAACTCAATAATTTGTTTATTGGTTGGCGAGTCACCTTTAATGATGTGTTTTTGTTTAACACCTTTCTTGCCATTGTAAGATAGCGTTAGCGTGTTAGATTTAACTTTAGCGTGTTTCGCTAGTAGTGTGGTTAAACCATAAGTAGGTTTACCATCTGTTTCATTACCTAGTGTACCAATTCTAGCACAAGTTAGATAAGCTAGTTCTGTGATGATACCAAGCTCCCGAGATGACTTAACATCTCTTAACCACTTTTTACGCACGTTCCCGATTTTGGACACCGACTTTAGTACGGCGTCAAATTTATCAGCTCGTGCTTTACTGACTGCTTCTGCTGTATAAACTGTTTGGAATGTACGAGCACCTTTCGCTTTGCACTTGAATACGTATTGAGAACTACCTTTCTTATATTGAGGGTTCATCAATACTTCACCTGTTGGTGGACCTGCAAGTAACTCTTTGTACTTGGTATAGTAACCTCGTTCATCAATGTACCCGTCAAACGGAGTATAATTGTGATGATAGTTAATACTATCTAAGTATGCAATAAGGTCATTAACCTTTGTCATTCCATTTGTACGTAGATATGATTGAACAACATTCTTAGTTAGCTTAGATACTTGCAACATGATTTTGCGGTATTTAGCATATGCTTCCGGATAATTAGCACGACACTTAGCCGCTTGTTCGATAGTTAATACGTTTGCACTAATACCTGTCATTTTACGAATTAAGGTTTTAGCCTGAGCCAACAATGCTTGTTGCTCTTTATTGTCATCAGTATTCTGTACGAAGAAACGAGCCGCGTCTGGTGCAACAATACCAACTTTATTCATAATGCGATTAAGAGCGTTTTCGCTGTCTGTACGCATATAAATAGAATAGTCTTTTAAGAAATTGTAAGCGTCTAATGATAGACTGGCGTCTGCATGTAGTTCTTTCGATTTTTCTTTTAACTTGTTGGCTAAATGTTCTACTGCGACATCATCAAGTAAATCCCAGAATGTTGATTTTTTGACAGTCAGTAACTTGCGGATTTTAGGACCGCCTAATTTATGGAAGGCAACAAAGTCAGATGATTCTTCTATACTACGTTTAAGCAATTTGATATGATCTGCTGTCGGCAAATCATCTACAATATAAGGTTGGCAAAGTAAAGCACACAAACGAACAAAAGCGTTAGCCTCTTGTAACTTCGCTCCTTTAGTATTTGAGTTCATATGTACCTCTATAAAGAATAAAAAAGCTAGTAAGAAATCCTACTAGCTTTAATTACTTTAATAATCTGTACCTATTAGTGGGTTATTACCTCTACAAACGCTATCAGGTACGTTTATATCTATCAAATCTTCACGTGTGTCTGATACTAATAAGTATCCATACGCATTGACTATATACATAGTACCTTTATCAGTGCTTCTTTTCTTATCAGTGTAGATAACGTTTTCTTCAAAGTGGTTTGCAAGGTATTTAGCATGTTGTTCCACTTCCGGACTATGTTCACCATAGACTTTATATAGTGCTAATATTAGTCTGCCAATGTTAGCTCTTTCTGAATGTATCGACATCCATTCTGTTTTAAATGCCATAATAAACCTCGTTAATAAACTGTGTCTAAAAGTGGATTATCTTCACCATTAGGCAGATGTACATATTGTAAGTCTTCACGTGTTTCTGCGGCTATAAGTTGTCCATTTACCTTAACTACGCAAACAGTGTTCTTTTCTAGTTTATCAGAATATACAGTGTTCTCTTCAAATAATGGTGCATGAGAATTAGCGTGTTGTTGAACCTCAGGTGCTGTTTCACCATATACTTCATAGAGTGCTAGTAGTAAGCGACCTACGCTCATCTGTTTTGAATAAGTTGGTAAGAATTCTGTTTTAAACATATTAGTACCCGTATTCATCAATTAAGTCTGCTATTTCAAAATAGTATTCTGTTAAGCTATCTTGAGCGACACGGCGTAAAGCCACACCAACACCTTCTTCATCACAAAGTTGCATCCATTCAGCTTGTAGCTCTATATCAATGTTTGGTTCTACAATTTGTTTGAACGCATTTAAACATTCCGGAGTTGTTACATAATAATGGATTTCACCGTTACGTCTGTATCGTTGCACTTCATGCCATACATGAGCCCAGTTTACGCCTGAGTGTACTAAGTGTTCAATTAATTCTTGTGCTAATTTTTCCATAGTCATATCCTCTTGTTTGTACTATGTGTTGAATATGCGTATATTATAGCACACCTTACATAATTGTCAAGCTCTTTTAATACAAACTTTGTTGTCTTGAACGTAAATAACGATGTTCCCGAATTGTTTATAAAAAGTATTGTCAAGTCTTTTAGTGATGTCTGACACTGTAAGCGTGTATGCCTCATGAAGATCATTTACGACTAGAGTGTCAGACCATCTTAAGCATAAAAGGAAAAACAAGTTTAATATTACCCAGTGTTCATGGTCTAAGAAAAGTTCATGCCCATTTTCGTCTGTGTATTCAATGGAAACAATACCCTCCTTTCCGATTGGTTTAGCCAATTCATAGAGATCATCTTGTATTTGTGCTAACAAGGTTTCTGTTATTTGTTGGCCTTTATATTTGTCAAGTGAACCCTTAATAGCGTTCTTAATAGTTGTTACGTTCATATGTATTCCTTTATCTTAAAAGTTGAGGTTCATATATTTCAGATAATTTAAGTTCGCCGTTTATAATGTATAAACCAATGTTCCCAATAATAGCTAACGGATCTTCATCTGAAAATAAGTCATCTTTTGTTATGGTTACTTTAGTAGTATATCCGTATAGATCAAACATGACTTTAATGTTTGGAACCCAGGTTAAACATAAGCAATAGAATATATGTTTTAAGGCAACACTACTGGCAACAAGTTGATGTTGTTCTTGTTCTCTTAATGGAGTAAAGTGAATGTACTCATCTCTAAGAGCTATACTTTTAACACTATTAGCTAGGTTCTCTTTATATAGAGCTAACGTACTTTCTGTTAAAGGCATACCAGATAAATTATTATGTTGAGATACAAGTATGTTTTGAATATCTAGTGCGTTCATCAGAATAATCCTTTTGGTTGGTTGAATTGTTGGCGTAATGCGACCAACATATACTTATCACAAATCGGGTTTACAAGGCTTTCGTTTTTAACTTGAGGTATTATATTCAACTTGAGGTTAGTCTTCATTTTAGCCAGTTTATAGCTCATAAAGGCGTCGTCTTTAGCTTTGAGCAATTTATCCCGAGTTGCACCTTTAATGGCATCTATATTGTCATATATGGATTTCAAATCTCCATACTCTTTTAATAAATTTACTGCCATAACATGACCTATACCATTGACACCTGGAATGTTATCCACTTTATCACCAGTTAAAGCAAGGTAATCCACAAAGTATCTTGGTTTAAACCCGTATTCCTTAATAAATTCAGATTTAGTGATTAGCGTTTTCTTCTGCGGATTGAATATAGCAACACCGCTACGGAGTAATTGTTTGAAGTCTTTATCAGATGAAAGTATAATACAGTCTTTAGTTTGTATTGCATAGGAAGCAATTATATCATCAGCCTCCACACCCTTATGGCATATTGTACTAACACCGAATCCATTAAGTAGTTGAACAATATCATCTCTATAATCATTAAAAGATATATCTTGATGTTGTCTGTTTGCTTTGTATTGGTCGTAGATGTCCGCACGGAAAGAACGCTTACCACTATATTCATGAACGAACAGTACATCCCCATTTGCTTGATTGACTAACACCTCACTAACTACTCTGTGTATTAAAAGCCCCGGAGTTACTTCACGTTTAACTTTACCGAAACCTGCTAGTGCATAGTAAGATCGATAGAATAAGTTTAAGCCGTCAATTAAAATCATTTTTGGATACCGTAAATTGTTATACAGGTTTTCGTTTCAACAATGATGTCGTGTTGTCGAACTTTCTTTGTTTCACACTGAGGCACACCTTCTTCAAAGTGAGAATAATCATTGTTTGGTCTCATTTCATTCATATGACCTATTAACCACCAAAGTGCTAACATAAGTAATAGCAACCCTGCATAACCACAAATCTCGTCTCTTAATGTTATTTTACGTTTCATATGTTCTCCATAAAGAATAAAAAAGTCACCTAATATTTACACTAGGTGACTTTGACGTTAGATTGCAAACCAAGTATCAATGAACTCTTTGATTTCACCAAACTGGGTTTGTGTGATTGGTGTATCAACAAGTTCTTCTAATTGGCGGAACATAGTTCTGTGTGTTGCAGGCATTTCACGCAACATTACACGGTATTCCTTAGGGTGTTTAGTTGATAATCGTCCCATGATTGATTTAAACATTGAGCGAAGTGCGTCTTTGTCTAAATGGTTTGGTCTTACTTTACGAGCAACTGTTTCTACATCACGAACCATTAACTTGTTGTCCATGATATAGGCACTACACTGCTCTAAGAATTTATGGAATTGATATACCTTAAGTTTAGGTGCTGACTTAACATTACCTAAATAAACACACAATAAAAGGAAACCCATTAAAGCTGTATCTTGGTCAAGTACGCCTTCGCGGTTTTCTTTAAATACTTGACGAGCACGTTTCTTTTCCATTATGCCTCCACGTATTTAATGTCGAGCGTACCTTCTTCGTACTCTTTGATAAGTTTGTTATAAACTTGATCTATTGTACCAAAGTAAGGATCATATGAACCTGCGATACGTTGTGCATAGTTGTATAATGCGTTAGAAACAGCCGCGGTTGGATCTATGCTAAATGACACATAGAAGTGGTGAACACACGACTTCATATAGTCATCATCACGAAGACCTTTTAGTTGTTGAATAATCAGTTGAGCCATCTTAGTATTATACATAGATACCAAGAATGTTGGTTCATCAGAGATTGATAAATCAACAACACCATCATCTTCAAATGTTTCAGCTTGATCTTCAGCCTCGTACTGAACGTAAACAACTTCTGCAGTTTCAGAACTTGCAAGTGTGCTATTGGCTATCGCCAACAACATCTTAAATGCTTTCTTCATGCTGTCAGTTTCAGGACCAAACTTATGACCTTTACCAACACGGGTTACTGTGTACCATTTACCGTCTAATGCACTTTGTTCTAAGCTGTATGCACCAAAGTCAAACGAGAAGTCTGTGTCTTCAGTTTCATACCATACTTTAAGAAGTGGTAAGTGTTCTTTCTTAATCATCTCGTACATAGTACGTTGATCTGGAGAAAGAAGGTTAAGCATTGGTTTAAAGAATTCGTCTTGGTTAGCCACTTTAAGCATATTGACTTCTTGTTTAGGAACATCAATAACTTTTGGTTTAACTTCCGGAATAACTTTATTTTGAACTTTACCTTTTTGTGTAGGGTCAGTTTTTTGTTTAACCGTTTTAACTTTGTAGTTGCGTAAGGTGAATCCCGGTTTGTTTACGTCTTTAAGTGAACCACTAAACCAACGATCTTGGTCTAAGTAGTCATCAACTAAGTCGATTGGAATTTCACGAACACGTTTACGGCTAAATTTCTTAAGAGCATAGCCAATGATACCAGTACCTTTGTTATCAACAGGATAGGCTTGTTTGTGTCCATCGTCAAATTCAATACGCACTAATTTCTTAGTGTTTGAACGTGCGGCAACTGTACCAATATAAACTTCAGGTTCTTTAATAGTTCCATAGTTTACTAATACACGGTCACCTTTACGGAAATCAGCATTTTCAAATAAGCCGGCTGTTTCTTGCTCAGGTACATCAATAGATAAATCGTCTTGGATTTTACCTTTTAATGGTCTGGCAATAATACCAATAATGGATTCGGGATCATAATTAGCTACACGAAGTGTGTAGCTAACGTTTTCACCTTGCACTACTGGTTTATGTGCGAACTTATTGATTTTCGCCTGTTCAAATGCAGACTCAACTTGGTCTTGCAATTCTAATGGGGCGATAATATTGAAGTTCGTATTTCCAATTTTGCAAATGATCTTCATAATAATACCTTAAAATGAATTAGGGTTGGTTTTAGAAAATGCAACATCACGAACGTACATTAAAGCATCGTCTTTGGTTTTGAGTTTGGTAACGCTACCACCTAAAGTTCTAGCGATTGAACCTAAGTCATACCAACGTGTGCTGATCTTCTCACCTGCATAAACGATGCATTGGTCTTTACCATTGTAATAAACCACTGCTTGAAGAGATTTGGCTTTACCACCAGATGTAATACCGTACCAACCTTCATCGTATTGTGTAGTTCCGCTTAGTATGTCCACGATTGCATCGACAGTACGATTATCAGGACCGCTAATAGATGACAGGTCGCTAATGTCGCCAATGAAATCTTTAACTTTACGAACGAGTTTGGTGTCTTTACCAGTTACTTCACACTTATCGTCTTCTGGGTAGTATTTTAAGGTGATACCGTTTGCTACAAGTTTTTCGTAATCATTTGTACCAGATACTTCGGCACTTGGACCTAGTTGATCATAAAGTGAATCGATGATGTTGTCATAACGAGGTCCACCTTTACCACCTTTAATATGACCTGGTTTAGCTTTAGCTTTTCCGCCTGCAACTGTATTGTAGGCTGCCATAACTTTACGCATAATGACCCCTTATTTAATATCGCGAGCCATCAACATCACTGTATCGTGGAAGATGTTCCATTGAGTTTTAGGGTTAATCATAGAGATCTCAACAATGTCGTTGAGTGGGATGTTTTTACCAATGAACGCACGTTTCTCAGAAGCCATAACCATAGCTTTTTCATCTAAACCTTTCTTAGTACCGTCAATAACGAATAAGCAAGGTGTACCTTTAAATAGACCAGTAAAGTTAGCCGGCAACATTTTGGCTTTTAAAATGATGTCTTCGTTTGATGAACCAGATTTCGATTTACGTTTACCTGAAGTTTTCGCAATTTCTTTGGCGATGTCTTTAGCTAGAACAGTGAAAGTCTTTTCTAACGCTTTGTCCACAGGTAAATTCGCCTCTTGTTCAAAGTGTTCAGTGATTTCATAACCGAATTCTTCATCGCCAGTGAAACCATCTTCACCGCCAACCAACATTAAACCACCATCGCGGGTTTCACCTAACCAGAACACACCATCTAAGCTAGTGCCATATTTGCTATTGTCTTTGCAATTAACACCCAGTTTTTTCAAAATAGAAACCATGAGTTTTAACTGATCTGCAGATGATTTAGCTTTAAGTTTTTCTGCATCTTTAGGTGGTTTCTTAGGTCCACCTGCGATTGTTACTAATTTACGCATATTTACGCCTTCTGTAATTTTTGAATTTGCTGTCTTAGCCGTCTAATAGTTTGTTGCTTCTTAGTTATCATCTTGACAGCGGATGGAGTTTTTCGTTTTTGCAGTTCTTTAATGTCAGCATTTATACGAGAGATATGATCCTGATGACGGCGAATCATATCTCGGTTATGCTGAGAACCACCTAGTACGATCTTTCTCATGTTTAGTAGAGTACCTTATAGACACCGTCTGATAATAAGTTTATCGCATACTTAGGATCTTTGGCAGCATCTGTAAAACGACAGTTCTTAGCATATTTTAAGAACTGTTTAGTATCAACGTGGTTAAAGCCTGTTTTTACCGTAAAGAAAGTTTCACTACCACGAACAATAGCTACGAAGGTTTGTTTACGCTTACCAGTGCCAAGAACACCTTCAACAATATAGGTACCGTCTTTTAAGCTAGGTAAATTTTTAGTATCAGTTGCTTCTTTCATAAGTTTAATGATTTGAGCAACATACCCCATAGCGGTCTTACGAGTATTCTCACCTAATTCATCTAATTGATCTTGAATTTCATCTTCAATTTCAGTTATTTCTTCAGATAAAGCATCACAATTTAAACCGTATCTTCGATCTGGGAAAAAGAGAATTTGACCTGGAACTTCACAAACATCATCATAACGTTCTACATCAAAACCTGCTTTATCGAGTGCTTTTTGAAGTACGTCTAATAGTTTGCTTTGATCTTCATTTGCTTCTTTAGCTTTTGATGATTTACCGGCACGTGCGGCTTTACCACCGGCTGTTACTATACTACGCATATGTTCTCCTTAGTAGATTGAACGTTGTTTAACTTGTTCGATTACTTGATCCATATACACAGGGTTGTATGCGTATAATTGAGAGTAGTAATCAATCACTTCGTTCACATCAGTAGATGCAGTACATTTTTTCGCTGTTTCTTCGTCTTCGATATCTGTACCATTTAATTGCTCAACATCTACAACTTGGTCTTCAGCTACTTCAGTTAAGCCTTCTTCAGGACTCCAAACTTCATCTTCTGATACACGGAAACCTGCAATAACTTCAGCACGTTCTGGGCTTACATACATAACAATTTGAGTGTTAGCCGCACCTGCGAAAGGACGGATAGATGCTAAACTTGTTAAAGGCGCACGGATATTAGCAGGTGTTGCTTGAGCAGAAGCAATAGCAACTAATTCAGATAAGTCTTCAGTTTGAGTACGAACCAAAGATCCGCCTACAACACGCCAGATACCGTTATCTGATTCGTCCATATAAACATTTGCCGCCACTTCTTTGAAAGTTTTAGGAATTTCATTGATGTTCAATTCGCCAGATTTAGAACGCAAGAAACCTGCAACAACTTTTTCATCTGTTGATTTAGAAGTAAAGCTATTTGGAACAGCCTCAAAACCTTTTAAACCTGCAACAACACGTTCGATATCATCACCGTTTGGTTTAGAGCTAAACGCTAAAACGATACGAGCTACATTACCCATTTGTTCTACTTGTTCAATACGAGCAGTGTTTTTAGTACGGGCAGCAGCCTTAGTATAAATATGAGATAAGTTCATTATTCAGCTCCTTGTTGTTCAGGTTGTGGTTCTGCTTTAGCAATAAATACACCTTCAGCTTTAAGCACTTCTAATGCTTGAGATACTGATTTGATTTTCTTGCCTTTAGCGTTCTTAATAATGTTAGTTAATTGGGTTGCTTCTTCAGCAACAGCATCTGCAAAACTTTCATAAGATTCAACAACGTTTTTAAGGTTATCTACTTGTTCTGAAAGTGAGAGTGCTTCTGTACTTGGGTTTAAAGCAATAATACCATTGATTACTTGCTCTTGAGTAACATTGACTACAACAACGCCTTTATTGATGATACCTTGAATAGAACCATCTGGCGATTTGAAATCAACAGTACCGGTTTCAAAAAGAGAACCTAAGTCATCTAATTGAGGTAATGTTACAGTAACAACCACAGTAGGTGCAGCCGCTAATGCAACACGTTTTTTATTGATAAGGGTTAGCTTACGCATTTTTTATCTCCGAAATATTGGACTAGCCGCCGGTCCACGTGATACACCCAATGCACCTGCAAATGCAGATTGTTGAACGTATTTGCCTGAACCAGAAGTTAAGCCACGATTATGAAGTGTGAGTCGTAGTTTAGTAGCATCGTTATCTAAACGTGTTTCAAGTTGTGAGATTAACGTGTCTAAATACTGGGTTACATCAACGTCTAATTGTACTGCTGAACCTGAGTAGTTGAACGATGTTAGTCCTTCTTCTAAGTAACGAGTACGTAAACATTGAATCTGAGATGCTACTAACCACAAGTCTCTGATTGCCCCTGTTGCCAAGGTCATAGTAAAGGTTGTAGTGAGTAACAAGTTTAGTCTATCCATACCGGCTTTTAACCATAATAGATAATCAGCGTCTGTATGTTCAAGACTATCTATGCGAAGTTGTCTATTGAGCCTGTCTAAATATGATCTCATATCTTTAACAGCACCCATAATAGATGGGGTAACAAAAAACACACGCTTATCTGTATAGGTTGCTCCGTCTGTTGCCATTAAGTAGAGTGGATCTAGTGATGGCTCAATAGAGGTTGGAATACACAGGTTATACGTGCCTTCGCAAAGTTTTTCATTATCCTTGTACAATGTATAATTACAATCATCTGCTAGTTCTATTTTACGATCCATAACAATGATGTCTATATCACGTTCAGGCTCGTCAGAAATTGTGTATGTAGATGATGTTGAGTATGAATTTGCACCTATTGTGGCAGTTATGATTATATCATAGACACCGGGCATTGTTATACGTTGGTCATAGTCTGCATATAAATGTAGAGCTTGACCTATAGCAGTGTTTTCAATACTAGCAACTGAGGTCATACCTTCATCAATAAGGAAATCGTTTTGATAAACGTAATATGGTATCTTATCAGGTACTTCTACGTTTTCAGGTAGTAGGATTTTGTGCTTTTGCATTTCTTAAGCTCGATATTAAAAAGTGAATGTCAGCTTCGTCAATAAACTCTTTAACAGTGCATTGATATACTATGTGGTATTCTGTACCATTAAGAGTTACTTTCTTCCCGAATACACTTATTGGTTCACCTGTTTGTGGATCTACCGTTGTATTGTTCTCTACATTGATAAATTCAATAAACTCTGGATATACAGTTGGTTTAGAACCTAATAAGAGTATTAGACCTTCATCGTCCATGTTCTCGATTGGTATAGGACAAAGTGAACTGTTACCTAATCGTATGTTACGGGCAAGTCTGGTCATTAACTGAGAAGATGAAAGCGTAGGCGAAATTTTAATCATAGTCCGTCCTTATTTAAAGTTTGTTGAATAGCGAACATTAAGCTTTTCGCTAGGTTATCGGACACTTTGATTTTAGAACCCGGATCCATAAAACGGATTAAACGGAAAAACGCACCAGTATTGATATACCAATCGTTATTGAAAGACGTCAGCATAATATAATAGTGCGGATAAATAAAGCCAGTATCATCTGATACATTATCAAGACGAATATAAAAGCGATAAGCCAGATGGTCTTTACTTTTATATTTGATTGTATCTACTAGCATAAAGAATTTACCTTTGTACTTGGTAGATATGGCTTTTTGTATGTTGGTTAAATCTTTCTTGATTTTAGGTTCTACATTAGCCCAACAATAACGGTGAGTGACCTTCAAAATGTCGGCTACTGATTTAGTCAGTTCTGCATTGATGTCTTTCACCATTTGATAGGTTTGACGGTAGTCTGGACTATCTTTAAATGCGTATGTTAGTTGAGATTTAATTGATACAAGTTTCTTCGCTTGTTCATCATAATAATGAAGAAGGTTCAAGTTCTCAATAATTTCAGGTCTATGCTTTAAATGCGGAATAGAGTTTAAACTATTGTGAACGCTTTTAACTTTCTTAGGAAAGACACAAGCTGAACGTAAGTCTTCAAGTTCTGATATAATCTCACCAATAGTACGATAAGCTATCTGCCGACTACTTGCATTTATAATCTTTAGTGTTCTCATATTGTACTCATTAACGTGTAGAATATTTCATGTTGTCCAGTTAATCGGGCAGTTACTTCATATTGAACTAATATGCCGCGATTATCGAAGTGAGGGTTTACCTCTGTTACTTGCCAAATACGACCGAATTTATTCTCTTTAATGAGGCTGTGCTTTGTTATAGACGCCTTGTTGTCGAAAATAAATGTAGTCGTTTGTTGATCGGATAACATATTGGCACTAAAGTCATCCGGAATTTGTGGAAAGTCGGTTGGAATGTTACGCTTAATCTCAGATATCACAACGTGTGTGAAAGGGTAATCTGTTCTGATGTGTAGTACGCCTTTCTTACCATTAGGGATACTTACTAATTCAAATTTTACAAGTTCCGTGTTGTTGAATACACGAATTGTTGGTTTATGACACAACGGCAAGGTTATGTTCATTTTGAAATAAGTACCGTTTTCATAGTAGTAAGGTTGGTGTGATGTTACCAATTTATGGTCTGTATCAAACACCGATTGAGTATCATAAACACGGCGAATACCATTAGAAAGAGTTAAGCCATTAACGTAACCAGAACCGTAACAAATCGCACAATGTTGTTGATCGTATCCACCGAAATCCAATAAATCAACGCTCTCGTCAGTTATTGGTACATCTTGTTGGAAGTCTTCATCAACAGGTTCGTTATCAATATCTTCTAAATGTAGATCATTAACAGTGAATGATACCCGTTTAGTTTCCCCATAAAGTTGCTGTACGCCATTAGCGATGGACAACATACCATTTGGGGTTAAGTCTCCGTTATCATCTAATAAAGAAGCACGTTGGCTACAAGTACATTTAGTTCCAACAGGTTCCCATTTAAATATGCTACAAGTGATCCCCGATGCTACAAGCGTGTTGTTCATGTACATCTGTTGGACTTTCGCATAAAACTGGTGCTGTTCATCTACTCGTTTTAGACGTGTATTTTGAGGTTTTAAACGAACTCTGTTACTAAGTTTTCGTTGCATAAATGCCTCCTGTTTGTAATTTTAATTACAATTTTTCTGTAAAGTTTTAAATATGGAGGTATTATGAAAATACTCAGTTTTGACCCGGGCGAGAAAAACTTTGCCTATAGTATGAATATGCACAAAAGCGAAGGCGGTTTAAAGCATAAAGTCATTAAAAACGGTCTAGTTGCTAATTGCATAAATAATTTGAAGACAAGTGAAATACTTGAAGGGCAACATATAAAGTTTTGCGATGAAATCAGTAAAATGATTGCAGAGTTTCGCCCTGACTATGTTGTTATGGAACGCTTTATGGGGCGTGGTATAAAAGTTGGTACTACTTCGGAGACTACTAATATAATGATAGGTGTCATCATTACGTTATGTAGAAATCTGAATATACCTTTTAAACTTGTCAATGCGAGTACGTGGAAGAACGCATATAATGCGGCACGTTCTAAAATTGTGCCTAACAATATTAAAGACGAATACAAGTTGATAGGTACTACACCTCACCAGTACGATGCAACCTTAATTGGTATTTATTATGCTCATATCTTGTCGTATGAAACCCCATTTAGACGATGGACCGATGATATGGTTAGAGATACCATAATGGCAAGTGTTGAACGTTCATCTGAAGTAAAATTAGTTCAAAGACGTGTAAAAAGGATGTATGCTTAATGGAAAAAGGTGATTTAGTAATGAAGATTATGGACGAGCAGTCTATGTCTTATAGCAAAGCTATGACGCATCTGAATACGTTGATAGCGAATGTGCATTATATTGTTTGTTTCTATAAGTATTATGAATGGGCATTGGAGAATGACTTAATCCCGGAATTTAAACTGACAGCATTACAAAGAGAACGTTTAGCTGATGTAGTAGAGAACATGCCTTTCTACAAAAAAGATCCAGTGTTGAATGTACGTCTGTGTCATATTGTTGCATTAAGTAAACGCAGTTTATTCCGAGAGTTTTGTCGCAAATTCAATGTAAAATATAAATTAGAACAAGTTATGTTCTGTTCAGCGGGAGATATTACTAAGCTGAATAATGTTTTATCAACTAAAAGAGGTAAATATGATCTTAACCTTCACTCACATTAGTAAACCGGAATACAAAGGTAAACCGGTCTATGTATTAAATAAATCAAAGGGTTCTAACCGCGGTCCTGTTACATTCACTTGCCCTAAGTCAAATGGCGGTGGTGTTGATAGCGTGTTTGTTCCTGATACATGGTTGCCTAGCAACTTAATTGAACAAATGCCTTGGGAACGTTTGATTGATAGTATGGGTTTCCGCCGTGCAGTAACAGCAAAAATTCTGGTTATCATTGATGAAGAAGAAGCACTTCAATTATTATCATCTGAAGGTGCTGATGAAGAATTGCGTCGTGTTAATGCTCAACACGGTATTGAAGATGATGAAGAAGAAAATGTTGCATCAGATGGCGTAACTGAAGGTGATTTAAACCTAGCTCAGGCTAAAGTTTTAACATTGTTAAACAAAGTAGAAGAGCAAGGTGAAACAAGTGTTATCAATAGCTTGCGTACAATTCGCGATGAGCTAAATAATTCAAACTTGAAAGAAATCTTTATGTTCGCTAAACAGCATGGTTATAAAGCTCTAATGAAATGGGCTAAAGAACAACGTACCTAATGAAAAAGGGAGGTCACGCCTCCCTTTATTTTTATATCATCACGCCTTTACTTAAACCTTCCGAAATCTTCACATCAAAGTATTTAAGCAAGTCCGGACATACTTGTTCAATTTTAGCTTTAAAGAATGCACCTAAATTTTCTATTGTGCTTAACGTATCAAGTTCCACCATACCATAGAATAAATTGTCAGAGTCAAACTTGATTTTATTCAACATATGACCACGAGTGTTGGTCTTGATACTATATTCAATACCATCTTCACCTCTGTTTTCATAATGCTCTACGCAGGCTGTCGGGCAAATAAAGTGAATATTAACCATTCGTTCACCATAATATAAATGGCTCGGCTCACTGAAAGTTCTTGGGTTGTAATAAATTGGCACACCCATACTATCGAACACATCGCATAAATAACGTTTAGCTCTATTTCGAGTAGTCAAGTAAGAATGTACACCTTCTTTAGGTGTCAGTTCAATATAACTTAGGTGTCCATGACAAATGTTCTGACAACCGTATGATGTACTGGTAGGTAATCCGTGTGTATAACGGAAGAAGTGTTTATGTTTAGAACCTAAAAATACTTTCTTGTTGTCAGTAATGGTAACCTTCATTTCAGGTGTACTAGCTACCATGCTTAGGTCTTCGTTGGCTAGTCGTACCGCGGTTTCAATATAGCTATTGAGTTCTTTGAATGGTTCTTCTTTGTCATAAACAAATGACTGAATAAAGACAGCATCTTTAGGTAACATAGTTTCAAAAACGTATTCCAGATTTCTGCTACGAGCTTTAATAATATAGCTATCACCAGTTTCTTCGATAACATGGTAACGATCATTGACCCATAGTTTATGATCTACAACGGTATCGCATACTGCTTTAAGTTGCTTTTTACCTGTACTGAAATCTAAGATAACAGCTTCTTCATTGTTGTTGGTGCCTTCCGCAGTTGCCTGTGCAATATAACTATTTCCAACAATTTGTCCGTTAGGAAATAAAATTGCGTGATCTACGTCTGATACATTGTCCCAATAAATTTTCATATTTATGCCTCTAGTTGGTTGCGAATGTTTGTCATTAAAGCCTGTGCTTTATACCCAGATATTTCTAGGTGGTCGCACACTAAGTCTAAGTATTTATCGAACTTGATTTTATCATAAAGTTCGTCATTAGGTAACATATTAAGCTTGGATAAGTATTTACTAAACTTAATATCATAGTTACCTGCAAGCATATTGATGAACCGTCTTTCTTTACCAGAATATTGTTTCAACAGTTGATCTAGTGATATGCCTTTATCAGATTCATCTGAGCTAGAAGTATGATAGTCTAGAATTACATCTGAATTATTTGAGTCTTCTAGTTGGACGCCTTGATAATGATACGAGGTAGTAGTGAAAGTACCATCTCCATTGTTCATCAAGTTGGCTCTACCTTTACCGTTATAGAAGTACAAAGTATTAAGACCGAAGTTATGAATAGCTCTACGACAGATATTCTCGTGGTGCAATTTACTTTCAATACAAGGATATTGAAGTAGTAGTGCATCGTATGCTTTCATCATAAGTTCAGATGTTAAGTCTTCTTTAGTTAGGAATGATCCCATTGTTAAGAACACCAGTTTAGTGTTCACAAATCTGACAGCATAGTATTCGCATTTAGAAAGCGTGTCCGCCAGAAGTTGTTTATAGCGTGTTAAAGTATGAGCCTTATACTTGTCAAACTTTTCAAACAGTTCCCGACTTTCTTTGTCTTTCATAATAGAACAAAGAACTTCATAATCGGAATATTTAACATCAAAGTGTCGCATCTGAAGTTTAGCTTGCTTAGGTTTCAAACCGTTTTTAATACAGTAGAATACCCAAGTTTTAAGGTTCAAATGCAGATAGCCATTGGCTCTTAATTCAGCTTTTAATTCTGTGAAGTTATCAACAAGAGGTTTAACGTATTCACGAAAAGCCTTTGTGTCTATTGCTCTGCACAGATATAAACTACTGATTCTGAGTACATCATCAAGATCTTTTTTGTTGAGGATGTGTTTTTTGATTATACGTTTTAGCATAAGTGACCTGATACAAAAAGGGGGAACGTATTGTTCCCCAAAAGTTTAGCGTGTTTAAAGCTAAGGTTACTATTATGAAAAATTTAGTTTACGGCGTTCATCTTAATTGTGAAGTTACCTTTGCGGCGTGGTTTACGCAATTCTTGTTTTAACTTAGGAGTCATTTTAACAGTTTTAACAATATCCACTTCAGGTACATCTTCAATTTTACGGATTTCTTTATGCCATAAAGGGGTGGGACTGTTTGCTTGACCTAGGGCTAGTAGATCTCGGAAAACCTTTTTAAACTCGGAGCGTGTCAAAAGAGAATTTCTTTCAATTAGCAAACAAGTCCCGTTTACGTTATCAAGTGAAGAACAGCACACAATAAAAGTAGTCCCTTTTATTTTCTTAATTGCTATTGGTCTCACTTTGATGAAATCTGATATATAAATGTTAGGCGTTGTTGCAACACGGTAGTAAGCTAACTGACCGAATTTTAATCCTTCTTCTTGTAAGTCAGCAACCTGTGTTAGTAAGTATTGCAAGATTCTGATCTGACTAGCATTAAAGGTTGATACTAGCTTTGCCATATCTAACATTGATACGTTAGAGCATAGTTTAGTCAGATCTGGTAAGAATGGTTCAGGCGCATTTGCGAAAGGCATAATGCCAAGCTCTTCAAATGTTGATGATTTTGCGTCTGGTCTGTTGGTGAAGTATATGTGATCTTCAGCCTTTAATTGAATTTTGAAGTTCATTTTGTTGCTCCGATGTTATTGTTTGTTTACTTTACTGGTCCCCCAAACAGGACTTGAACCTGCGACCGTTCGATTATGAGTCGATTGCTCTAACCAACTGAGCTATCGGGGGATCATTTAAAGTAAGTTTTGTATAACTGTGCGATAGCCAACCGCACAATGGTTCGTTGGTCTTTCTTCAAGACTTTGGCTAATGCTTTGAGTTGCCTGTTTACACTAGCCGGGAACCTGTCCATAAAAACGATTGTTTTGTTTTCATCATTTTTAGTTACTTGCTTACTATATGCAATTATTATAGCAAGTTCTGATAAGCGTGTCAAGCTCTTTTTATTATCAGTTTTCAATAATTTTTGAGCGTATGCTATATCTTGTGCATCGTAGTCAGCCAGTTTGTGAACACACGAGTGGCAACCGGCACATAGTGTTATGACAGGTCCATCTTGTCCACCATACGCACGAGGTATCATATGGTGTTCTTCTAATGATGTTGTTAGCCCGCAGACCCAACAAATGTTAGGACTGTTTTCAGCACCAAATGCTAGATTTAATTTATCAGGCAATTCGGGCGGGTGTGTCATTCGCATTTTCATTTTGAAGCCCTAAAGTAGATAAATCTATATTTAGTACTCTGCCTAATTTTGTCCACACACGAACGTATCTGGATTGTTTAGATTTCGTTTTGCGTGGTGTACGGCGAGCAAAGAATAAAGCACCTGAGTTAGTGTTTAGCAGAAGTTGTTTATCCATTATAGTTCCTTAACTGATTTATTAGGATCGATACAGTCAGCATACGCTTTCTTTAAACCTGCTTTATAGGCAGAGTAAAGTTCAGATTCAACAAGTTGGGATTCACGTTTAAGTTTCTTAACTTGTTCCAGATTACCACTACGAAAGGCTCTAACCATTTTGTTGTAACCTACAACATATACGTCTTTATTTTTAGCAGATACTCTACTATACCATCTGTATAAGAAGATAACTGCTATTGTAGCGATGATAAAGTAAAGCACTAAAGATTGAGATTGAACGTTCGTCATATGATTTCCTTAATATCTAATTTCGCACAGGTTGTATTAGGACCTGAACAGTCAGAATACGCTTTAATAATACCGCGATCAAAGTCATTGTAGTCAGGCGCACTCATAGCTTTATCAAATAAGTCTTGTACTAAAGCTACGTCGCCACTACGATATGCACTGTCCATTAGGTCGTAACCTTCTTGAAACAGAGTGGCGGTTTTGTTGGCTTTCTTATCTTTGTAGGCTACCCATAGTCTATATGATAATATACCTGCAACATAAGAGACTGCATAAATGACAATCGTATAGAGTGCCGTATGTAAGGCGGTGTATAGTGTTTCCATTATGCGTTTACTCCCCATTCGTCCATAACACCTACTAGCTTAACCACATCAGACATGATTGAAGTAGGCATCAACCAGAAATATAAGTGTGATGTACCTTTAATGCGTATTGGATCTTGTCCGAAGATACTCATTAAATTATAGTTTTCGTTTAAGATCTTTTCAGCTAGGTCATATGCATCTAACTGTCGTTTTTTAGCAACGCCTTTGTTTACTTCATTGAGGTATTCAATGTTGATAGCTAGTACACGTTGGTTCTCAAAGATGAAGTATTCATTAAATTCCCGGATTGTTAAACCAAGTGCTTGTAGTTTACGAGCATTTAGTCTACGATGTACAATAGGGATTGTATCAAGTTGAACAACCTTGAATAGTTCATCAGTTGGTAGATCAGTGATTAACTTCGCTTTCATACGTTTAACATCGCGAGCTAATTTAGACTTAATCTGTACGCTAAAGTTAGTGTCTTCAACATCAAGTTGTTGAATCTGTTTGTCGAACTGACTTAACACTTCGTCATAGTTCAAATCAGCGTCGTCATCATTTGACGCCTCTAATTGAGCTAGTGATTCTTCATATTCAACCAAGATCTTTTTAACTTGATCTAACATAGAGCGAGTAATGCGACCTTCATTGTCAATCACTTGACCTAAAGATGCCATAGCATTGAGTGCTTTCTTGATACTTAGTGGTAGAACATCAAACTGATCTCCAAAGTTTTCAAGTGTTTCGATAATGTTGTCAATCACGTCTTGATCTACATTATCGTATAAAGTGTCAAATTGTTTTAGTACCTTCATTTAGTACCTCCGATTTAATCCGCTCTAACATAGGTAGCGGATGAATATAATTGTGTATGATTACAGCACCGTTTTCTATAACGACTTCGGATCTATAAATACCGTACAGTCTTCTGTAACTAATGTGCTTTGGAGAATAACCACGTTTAGTCTTGTGTTTAACAATACGGATGTGGTAAACCCAACCTTCTTTACGCATATCTTTAATCGCTTTAAGGTATTCATCAAACAAGGACTGGTCTTGGGTGAAGTTAGACCAGTCTAACTTCCCGTCAAGCGTTTTAGCGATTGCTTCTTCTACTTGTTGTTTGAGATCTATCATAGGCTATCCAATGATTTAATGATTGCATCTGTCGGATCTTTGTGAATTGCTTTAAGTTCTTTAATGCGAGCTTTGTACTCCTTGATTTGAGTCTTGATATTTGTCTCTTCAAGTTTCTTAAGCTGTCTTACTTTAAGTTCAAGAATAGCGTTCACTTGTTCTTCTGTGATCTTAAGTTGTTTCATTAAATACTTCTCAGTATCATCACGATCCAACGCTTTGATAATAATGTCGCGATTTAATACAGCCAATAATAAAAGTTCTGCACGAGCCAGTTTTTGCTCTACTACTGTCATCAAGTATTTAACAGATTTACGTTCCAAGTCAATACGGTAAGCCGCCCATTCTTTAAAGAATTGTGGCATAGTCATAATCTGGAATGTTGCATCTGATACAGAAGCACCTTCTTCATCAACAACTTTGCTTCGTGTTGTAGTTGCAAACACTAGGCTTTGGTTAGTTTCAAACTCTGCTGAAATATCTTCTAAATATTCTTCAACGTCTGCTTTAGCAACCGACTTTTTAAGTGTGAAGGTATAACGCAATTTAGGATTACCATGTTCATCAATATCAGAGTCATCTTCGATTGATGCAATATCGTCCCATGATGCTAATTTCTTAAGTGTACTTTCAAGACCTTGTGCAACGATTGGTGCGAACCCATAAACAGTAATAGACTTCTTGGCGACGTCCATTTCATATTCAGGAACCCAATATACAGAACCAATACCTGTTTCATAGAAGTTTTTGATGTTCTCAATATCATCGTCGTCTTCTAACCAAGCACTAGCACCTTCTGATGCTGTAGGTACTAAATGTTTTAGACAATCTTTAACTGTTACAGCTTTACCTTGAATTGCTTTCTTAGTTAGTGTGATAACACCTTCTTTCTCAAAACAAGGGATAGCACAACGACCACCTGTTGCAATACCAAACGCACCATTTAGTAATAAGTTTGGTAAGAGTGCATTTAAGATAATTGGTTCTTGTTCCGTATTATCAAAGTTACCTGTTGTATCAGTTACGTTAATGTAATCCGGATGGAAGAAAACGTCATCTGCATATTGGTCAAGACGTGCTTCCGTATAACGCATAGAGGCTGCACCGTCCACCAGAGTACCAAAGTTACCTGAACCAAAAATAATCGGATAATTTAAATGAACCATTGAAACCATAGCTTGATAGCAGGCTGCGTCGCCATGCGGGTGATATTTACCTAGTACATCACCAATTAAACGTGCCGATTTTTTAACAACCGCTTTCTTAGCAGTCAAACCTAATTGTTGTGCCGCCCAAGCAATACGACGATGTACTGGTTTAAGACCGTCACGGAAATCTGGAATAGCACGTTGCTCTAATGTGTATTTACCGTATTCAAGCATTGAACGTTTAGCGAAGCTCAATAAATTCTCTTCAGCGATTTCTGCTTGTGTTACTTGTTTTTGCTTTTGTTTCTTAGTCATTGTTCCGTCCTGATGAAATATAAGTACCGAATGTTACGTTTGATTTACGCACCTTGTGTTTAACATAGTGGTCGTATGCTTGACGCTCTGCTTGCTCAAGATACTGTTTACACTGTTCAAACGATTTACCAACTAACGGCTCTAAGTTAGGCTCTTCTAAATATGTTAGACCGAAAGAGTATGTCGCACCTGTTAGTTCATTTAGTAATCTAACCAAGTTTTGTTGGGGTACAGTGTTGTTATAAAATGGCGATGGACGACCTTTTGCAAGGAACTCAACGTTAGTGCATACGTTGTTGTCCATAAATTGTTGGATCTGGTCTGTCATTATGATACCCCTAACATGGCTTTACGGTAATCTGAATTGTCGCCCATTAAGAGTTCAAATTCTTCCATTTGTTTTTTGTTTGGTGCAGTTAAACGGCGTAGTCTTCGTGTTTCAGGGTTGAAAGCAATTTCACGAAGTGCCATAGCTGAAGCCTCACCCCAACCTTTTAAGTACGAGGCTCTATCAGGATTAACACCCTTAGGTAATTGAGCTCGCATCTCTTTCATTGATTGTGCAAAGTATTGTACGCCGTTATCATTGAGTACATACTTCGGACCGTCCACCGCATAAATCATACCACGAGCAAATAACTGAGGTAACAATTTATAAAACAGACAGCAAATAAGGCTGTTAATATGCGCTCCGTCACTATCGCTATCAGCTAACAAAATAATACGTCCTACACGCAATTTTGAAAGTGGATCTTTAACAGTTGGGTCATAACCAATAGATGTTAAAATGTTTAACACTTCTTCACTATGTAGTAAAGTATCAGTCTTCGTTTTAAGTGCGTTGGTAATCTTTCCTTTAAGACCTAAGATCTCTTGGAAACGTGGATTATTCATACGAGCACTTTTAGCAGTACCAGCCGCCGAGTCACCTTCCACCACAAAAATTTCACGAACATCGTCAGCAACACCTTCAACTTTCGCAAGTTTAGTTGGCATCTTACTGCTATCTTTTTGTCGCTTCTTCAATTCAGTTAATGCTTTCTTCTGCATTACAAATTGTTCTTTAGCACCACGTAGGGAGCTTGCACGTTCGCATAGTTGTTTTGCTAATGATTTATTCTGCTTGAAGAACTTACTAATACAATCAGTTAAGTCGTCTTTGCATAGCTCTTCAAAACGAGAGTCTGTTAGTTTCTCTTTTGTTTGAGAACTGAACCGTGGACTGCCGATTTTAAAGTTAATGATACCAACCAAGCCTTCGGACAAGTCATCACGAGTAAATGTTTGACGAGAATTTGCATAATCTTTAAGTTCAGCATAAAGAATAGACAAAACAGTATTAAGATGATTTCCGCCATCTGCTTGATATAAGCCGTTACAATAACCATATAAGTTATTTCCATCTGCGTCTGAGAAAGCAAGTATAAAATCTGCATTAGGTGATTTGAAACGGATTGGTTTACCAATGGTCTCACAATCAAGCTCATCTTTTGACGTGATGTTTTCTAACCAATCTTCAAGACCTTTCTTAAATTGATAAGTTGCTTCTTCAGCACCTTTAACAGTGATTTTATAACCATCTGATAAGTACGCAGTTGTTTCTGCCCATTCATGTACTAGGTCTTCATCAAGTTTACTACCTTTATCAAAGATTTTTAAGTCTGGTGTGTACTTGATTAGTGTACCTGTTTTGTATGGGTGCTCTTTTGGTTTAGATACCTTTTTAAGTGGTGTTGTTAATACACCTTTCTCAAATGCGATGTAGTACCATTGACCATCTCGATTAGTCCAACATTCAAAGTGTGTACTAAGAGCATTTAATGCTTTAATACCTACACCATGAGTCCCGATACTGTTTGCATACGCATCTGATTTTTCTAACTTACCACCCGCATGTAATGATGATAAGATAACTTCAATAGTTGGTTTCTTTTCAGTTTTATGAATACCAACTGGAATACCTTGACCTGCATCTGCTACTAAATTGTATTCTTTACCTAGTACCACAGTACATTCTTTATTACGACCACCATAGTATTCATCTACTGTGTTGTCTAATGCTTCCCGAAGTATGGTAAATAAGCCATATGAGTCCACAGGCCCAATATACATGGATGCCTTGGATCTGATGCCTTCCAAACCTTTTAAAACTTTTATAGAACTTTCATCATACTTTGCCATTTTATACCTCTACATCGTATGTTTGTTTAATGTAATCTGTCGCTTGAGCAACAGTCTTACAATAATAATTGTTTTCATCATCTAATAAATAAATTTCATTCCCGATTACACTACAATTCACACCGACAACATAATTATAGTTACCTTTAAATTGAATGGTTCTATTTGATAACCAGATATTGTCGCCATATCGTAATCGGATAACACGGATTGTACCTAGACCTGCTTTAAAAACCTGTTTAACTACTTTAGCCATTTACGTCCCCTATTTTAGATTTTGCTTTTGCTAGATTTAAAATCTTTGTTTTCACTTCCGGATCAACGTTGGTAAGTTCACCTGTAATTACGTTCAATTCGTCAATGTTGTTTGAGGCTAGTGCAGACGCCATACGTTCAACACACGCATTGATGTCTACACCTAAAATTATTTTATAAGTTTTTGCAGGGCAATTTGTGTCTTCCGTGCAATCATATTTCTTTTTATTAAGTGAACACAGATGCTTGCAAGTTAAACATTCAGGTTTCTTAATCATCACTAGGTCTTTTAACATATACACGCCTATAAATTTACAGATCAGTTACAACAAAGGGGACCTAAGTCCCCTGTATTAGTGTGAAGTTCCTATGAATTTGAAGTTATTGACTTGATTATTCCCAATCGTCGTCTTCGTCTTCTTCATCTTCGTCTTCTTCTACTTTTTTAGCTTTTTTGCTTGCTTTTTTAGTAGGTTTTTCTTCTTCTTCATCTTCTTCATCATCTTCTTCATCTTCTTCATCTACTTTTTTAGCTTTTTTAGCAGGTTTAGCTTCTGCTTTTTTGCTTGCTTTTTTAGCCGGTTTTTCTTCTTCTTCATCTTCTTCGAAGATTTCAACATCAGCTTTAGAAGAAATTGTAACAGTGAAGTCTTCACCAGTAACCACAAAGTCACCTTGTTCATTGATTGCTAATTCACCAGTGAATGTATCTAATTCATAACGTGCACCTGCAACAACAACTTGAGCCGCCTCTTCACCTTCCCAAACTGATACAACTTTTTCACGTGGGAATGTTTCTACCAAGAATTTTGATGAACGAGGTTTTTTGTAACGTACTGTAACTGATTGTTCGTCTTGACGTACGATTGTACCATCAATGAAACGTTCGCCGGTTGCAAATACTGATAAAGTAACTTGTGGGTTTGTAGCTTTTTTAGCCATAATGTTTTCCTTTTGTTGATATGCGGATAATCCGCGGTTGATTAAATATGTGTTAAGCAATAACGTTAAGTTCGCCATATTTTCAAACTTTTTCATTAAGCGTTGCTTAACGTTATGTGTATATAATAGCAAAACCTGTTATCAGTGTCAAACTCTTTTAACAGATACTTTGCTCAAACGTTTTTCTAAACGACTAAGCACGTCTTTTGCATAGTTTTTATTTACACGATCCAAATTGATGAAGTTGGCACCTGTTAGGGTCATCATCAATGGGTGATGGGTGCTAATAATAAATTGAATTTGTTTCTTCTTACTGATTGCCTTGCATAGCTCTTCTACTGCAAAGTAGTCTAGTGCTGTTTCAGGTTCATCAAGAATAACAATACTTGAATTTTCAAGTTTTTCAATTACACTAAGGTATCGGCGAAGTGCTTGTCCATGCGAATCGTGAACACCAAAGGTTGCTGTGTCATTTGTACGATCTTTAGTTGCTTGCTCTGCATTATAAGTATGCACAGGAACTGTCGGATCCCAAATAAGGCGACCGTTTTCACTATTGCCAGATGTGATCTCAGTGATTAAGTTAATCAAACTACTTTTACCTGTACCGTTTGAACCAACTACAATGTTGATTCCCGGAGTAAAAGTAATGTTTTGTTGCCCGATACGTTGTTGCATATCGGGGCTGATGATTGTTAATGAATGGATCATATTTTCTCCGTTAAGTTAATAACAATATTAGTTTACATTATAGACGTAGTAATCGAAAGAGAAGTCATCCGTATTTACCAAGTTAATATAAGGTTCTACCAATTCAGCTAATACAGGCAAACCTTTAGTAAGGCTATTGCTTGTATATTTGATACCTGGAACTTTGTCGAAAACTTGAATATCATTACGACCTGATATTTCAATCTGCATTACAGGAATACCGTTTTTGGTTATCAAGATATCTTGATGGTCTTCGTATAAGCCTCCTACATCAGTGTCGAATACGCTATCTGTTAGTTGGAAAATATAAGTATCAGGTTCTAAACCAAGATCTTTTAATACAGGATTATCTGGCAATACTAAAACATCATAAGTTCTTGCATTTTCATCATCAGCTACCGCCGACCAATAATAAGGTGTTGCACACTGATTGATGATAACATTTCCGGAACGTTTTAAATTAGTATAAAAAGCATCTAGATTATGATGTGGTAAGGCACAGTTCATAACGTTATGAACCAAGATACTTAAATCATAAGGTGCTATACCTTCTTTGTCCATATAATTGGCTAAGTCAAAGATATCACAGCAGATGTCTGCACCTGCTGTTTGATCTTGTGAGGTGTAGTCAATTATTAAACCTGCTTGTCGTGCCGCTTGTATTGCAATATCTTTGAAGTGTCCTGTACCTGCACCAATATCTAGTACAGTTATGGATCTTTTGTCAGAATGTTTTGCATACAAGCTGAAGATATTGTAGTAGCTTTGATATGCACTACCTTTACTATAACCATTTATAATCTGATAAAGATTATAAATGTCATACTTAGATTGTAATTTTAATTTCTTCATCTTTATACCTTATAGTATGGTTCTTTAATTTTGTTATGAGATATCGTATATGCGTAAGCAAAATTCTCATGGTTACTAACAGATTTCTTATAAGTGCTATAAGAGCAAGCATTATAATCATCTGCCGAAGTCAAGTTCAGTATAGAATTAGGATCTATATTGTAGATGTATTCAGCACACGCAAGTAAACCTTGTTTAGCTAACTGGGTATCACCTAAAGCTAAGTAGCCTTGATAAGCCCAATAAACATCGTCCATTTTTTCAAGCGTAAAAATACCAATGAGAACATCATCAATATAGTGACCTAAGGTTGATACGTTAGGTTTACCATAGAGCATGAATAAGGTATCTGCACTAAATAAGTCTCCATACTTTCTATAACAGTTCGAGTATAAAGTGTCATAGTGTTCTGTCAGTACCGAACTATCTATTGGTTTAACCACGCCTCGTTTTTCATAAATCTCGCTGACTTCTTTACGGCGTTTACTTTTGAAAGACTTAACAAATTCTTCTTTAGTTGGATACCATTTTAAACAATGGTTTGTTACACCGAATACTTTTTCATAGTCAGGTTCATCAAGTGTGTAGCCTACTTCCAGTAAAAATAAATCATCTTTAAAATGATCTAAGTATAATGATTTAACTTTTTCTGGGTCAGGTAAAACTTTCATGTGTGTTCTGAATATTTCATCATCTAAATTCAGATAGTGGTCATATACATTCTTATATGAAGTGAAACCTTTTAAGTAACGCAAACCTGTTTTAGGGTCTACATATTTAGCGAAGTGCAAACTTTCGTTATAGCAACCTTTTAAGAAAATTGGTGGTGCCTCGAAGTATTTGTATGTCGCCAATGGGAATACTTTCTTAATCAAATCTGATAATTCTTTATTTGATCCGTGAGCATTATCATAATAGAAGTACCCACCATTTTCATCACAGTGTACGACACCATAATACTTGGTATTAACATCTATAACGTAACAGTATTTCTGAATGAATACAAGTTCTACATCAAAGAAGAAATTCGTATTGTACTTGATAGATGACTGCATTAACTGTGCGTTCTCAGGAACGAATTTCTTTTTATAGAATGATCCAGCACCTAAGGAATAAGTGTGTATAGTTCCAACCAGTAATGAGATCATTTTAGCAATTATATCAGAAGCTTTATCTGAATAATCACCTGCTTGTAAGAAGATAGCATCGTAATATACACCCTTGTGAATGAAACCTAAGTTATACCCAATGAAAGTATTACCTTCGTGGATTTCATAGAACAATGTTTGCTTATGTTTTAAAGATACCAATAATTGTTCTACCGCAGGTAAATCCACTGGGTTTGAACGAGTATCTTTAACACGAACCATTTTTAGTAAGTCTGATACTTCATAATCAGCATAATCTTTAAGTTCAAATGTTAAAGCTTCTGCATTACGGAGATGTCGTTTAACGTTACTTCTGTTTTTACGAGAAAGCGATGCTAAGTAGTCGTCCATTGTTTTAGCAATAGGGAACGTAAAGTCAATATTGGAATCTGAAGTATTTTCATTTACTGGTTCTTCAATCCAGAATTGTTTAATGTTTACTTCGGGTAAATATGGCAAGCCACCGCTACCAACACGATATGTAATATAACTAAAGTTTGGTTCACCGAGAACAATATTAGATTTGCCATCTACAATAACTTCACAACAAGAAGCACCTTCTGCAAGTGATTCTTTCATCAAATAATAAATGTCAGAATTAGGATCTGTGTCATCTACTTTATAGTCTGTGTATGGGGCATATGTTTTAATTTCTACGCTCATAATTATTCCTTATAATCGAAACCCTTTGCGAATGTTTGTTTGTCTGACCACATTGTTTTGTAGTCGAATGTATCAATACCCATGTTTAATGATGTATAAATGCCAAGATTTAAACTAGAGATCAAGTGCATTAAACAGTTATTCCCGAAGCGTGTATTTTCTGTTTCAACACCACGATAAGTATTTACCCAATGCACCACACCACGAGATACATCATTAGCCACTTCAATAATACCCTGTTCATCAGTATTCTTATCAACAACACCATAGAACTTATGGTTGAACAAGTGTGCATCTTCAATGTATGCGTTTATCATATTAACATCATAGATTGGTTCTTGGTTTCTACGAAGTGCAAAGCGTTCTGTATTAGAAATCATGAAATCACGAATTGTGTCTTTATCAGTTTCGACAGTCATTTCAATGTTTGCTTTCTTATAGTACCGATTAAAACGAGCCAGTCGTTTCATTAAATCAGATGTAGTAAGGTCAATCACACGTTCTGGTGTACCACGTTCGATGATGTGGAGATGATTATTAGTACATTCTGAAAGTAAACAAAATAAATTGTCTCTCCAGATTGGTCTAGCAATATCCATATACAACATAGGTGCTACACCACGTTCTTTTGTTTTAATATCAACAACAGGTACACTAATTTTGAAACCTACTTTAGTGAAGAATGTTTCAATACGTGGGTTCGTTGCTTTCATATATTCAAGGATCTCAGGTTTGTTTTGCTGAGTATATTCCATAGCTCGGATAATACTATCCGTTTGTTTTAATAAGGTTTCCATTACTGCTCCAACAATTTATCAATGTTGATACCTAACCAACGATAACATTCAAACACTTCGTCAATACGTTCTTTAGAATAATGACTATAATCATTTCGTGCTACTGCGTCTTTGTATTTACGCAAAAAGTCTTTAGCAACATCAGAAGTGAATGGGTAAACGTCATACTCTTGAAGTTCATCAAGTACTTCTTCACCACCTGCCATAAACATAGCGATTGCACGTTTCCAACATAGACCACAATTACCGCAACGTTTATGCGTATCATGGTAACAGGATACCGTGTGTGATAAGCCTTCTTTAAGACCATGTTCTAATGCCCATTCAATCATTTGAGTCTTAGTCCAATTCATGAAAGGACTTTCTACAACAGTTGGTGCCCCGATTGCCTGAGTACATGCTAGACTTGCAGTATGGAAGAAAGCCTCGTTTTTATCATACATCAGGTAATGGTTTTCAAATTTAACCCCGATAATCCATACACGTTCAGCGAAACCCGCGGCAATAGTTGCAAACATTAAGTTACGACCTGGGATAATATAGTTGTCTTTATCAACAGCATTACCGAATAGTTCTTGATTGATAATTGGTAAATCAAGCTCTACATGTGGGATACCTTGTTTAGCACGAGCATCAATTTCTTTCTGATTGTAATTGTGTCCTAAGTTGAATGTTAGACAAAGGATATCTTCAGGCTCATAATCAAGTTCTTTGATTGCATAGTGGTAGGCAATATAACTATCCATACCACCAGAGTAACAAATAGCTAACTTCTTACGTTTAACATTAGCACCCGAACTAGGAACAAGTGGGATCATCTTATCATCAATGTAGAAGTCTGCATTTGGCTTATCAAAGAATACACCCTTAGAAGTATCAAGACCGATATTGTTTAAGAAAGACACTGTTCTTTCATATTCATGGTTTGGTCTGCTAGTATAGAACACAACGTCATGTTCTTTTTGTAATGCTTTAATATGCTCAATCTGTTGTGTGCGTGGTGGTGGATTATCATGGTTAGTATGACAAGTGTTCTCACACAGTACACCGTCGATGTCAATACAATATTTCATTATTCTTCTCCGTAATAAACTTTATAAGTATTTGTTCCGTAGATACCATCACGCAATCTGCAAATAAAACGATTAGGATCTGTCCAGATAGTGTTTTGTTTTTGATAGGCATCTTTCCCATGTGCTTCTTCAAAAATTTGTTCCACACTATATTTATCAAATGCTCTATACGTGTAGGCATTCGTCATGCAACTAATGTGTGGTAAACCTGTACCATGTTTCATTGTATTAGGTAGAATAGCATAGCAACCTAAGGAGATAGCCTCAAATGCACTATAACACATTGTATCCCCGAGACTACAACTAAAATAGTATTTACTCTCTGCTAGGAAAGCAAGGAAGTCATTGTGGTCTAGTTGTTTGAATTTGAAACCAAGTGCTTCCCAACGAGTTTGTCCACCATACGATTCAAACCATTTAAGTTCTTTTTCATCAGCATAGCAGAATACTACTTCGACTTGTTTAACGAGATCTTGTAATAACCACATCGCAAGCATTGGTTGTTTGTCAGGACTTAATCGTCCACCAATCACAATACGATCTTTACGTTCAGACCAATCAAGTTCATATACGTCTTTATCACGGATCATCAGCATATGTTGATAACGTATCTTCGGATTAACCATTGGATAGCCTGTTGTGATAATTTTAGCTAATTTCTCTGGGTTATCTTTGTAGAATTTCTCTTCAATAAGTTTGGTAACGTTAGGGTGTGGACTAAGCATGAAATCAATAGCAAGGAAATCCCGATGTTCTAAAATAGGATCTACTTGATAACACCACGGATGTGCTGAAGTACCTGAAATACGGAATATGGTTCTTCCACTAACAACGTCCCAACGATATGCACCAATGTCAGCGTAGTGTGTAATCCAGATTAGATCTTCTTCAGTTGCTTTGTTCTTGATATATTGATAGCCCTTAACATCGGCTTTAACCAATTCAACGGGTGCTATTTGTGGTAGGAACTCTAAGTATGTTTGCAGGTAATCATTCTGCCATACTTGTTGAGGCTTGTTTGAAAAGATATAAATCATAAAGTTTCTCCTGTTTTGAACGATTTATATGTGTGGCATTACGATGTCTAATGTATCTTTGTATGGATAAGCACTAGGTTCATCTGTGTTGTATGCTGTTATAAAGTCTGCATACTGATTTATTTCTGCGGTTGTTAGTTTACGTTTATTTAAGTATGCGATTATGCACAATTTTTCAAAACACTTCCAACAAGCACCGCAGTTGTTGTTATGTTTACAAGCATTGATTTTATCGAATGATACACCTAGTTCTTGTAACTGTTGATATACTTCTATTTTATTCTTATCAAAACAAACACTACCATAGTTAGTCCCGAATGTTCGATTAAAGTTCTCATAGAAATATGGTGTCCACTCATAACAAAATTTATCTATGTGTTGAACCTTTTCAATACCTAATACCGCATTACGGTAACCCAACGCTAGTGCTAACCCACAATACCAGAGTTCATCTTTAAGTCGTTTATCTGCTTTATGATAGACAGCAGGTATAGTAATGATATCGTACTTGACACCCTGTTTATCTAACAACGTTTTAGCTAGTAGGCTTTCAGCACCACCTGAATAGAATAGTGCTGTCTTTTCTTCTAGTGGTGGTTTGACACCATCGGTTAGAATAATATGTGCTTTTGAGTCCGTATGTTTACGATAACGATACCATAAGTCATATTGATACTCCGGGACGAGTACACAACAATCCCGGAACAAAGCATTACGACTCTTAACAAGTTGATTAACGATGTTATTCATAGTCACCTTCCGCTTGGAAGACTAAGTTAATGAAACGTGGACCGCAAGGTAGTTTACGCACACCACGACAGTTAATAACTAGCTCATTCTGTCTGATGAATAGTGGTAGTTCATCTACAATATGCACCGTAAAATGAGCGGTCAGCAAGTCTTTAAATTGTGATGTCGGACTATTGCGTGTATCTTTAGTGATTGCACTGAACCCGGAACCAACTAGGTAGATTGTATCTACTGGTTGCAACTTTATGTCGTCCATTTTGAGCTTATTAAGATTTTCAACATATTGACGAATGTTATTGTACCAAGCATAGATTGTTTCTTTATTGGCATTATATAAATCGGTCATATAACCAGAACACCATAATGCGTTTGCACTGTTTTGTAGATCTTTGTTTAAGCAAGATCCGCCATAACCGATAGACGCATCTAAGTAGTCAGTACCAATACGAGGGTCAGCACCTACCTTATTCAACATCTGACAAATAATAGTGTGTGCCTCATGTGGGGATAATCGCATATCAGGTAAACCAGTTAATACAGTGTCTCGCCATACGCTAAGAGCATAAGTATTGATTAACTGAAGACGTGTCGCAAGTAGATTATTAGCTAATGTCTTAATATGACAAGCAATATTGATGTCTATTAGTTCAAAACACATCAGCTCTTTAATATATGGCAGATGTTTGTGATGACCGTTTAATGCTAAGTATCGTCTTGAAGTATCTTTCATGTTAGCGTAGGCTGCACCTTGAACAAGAAACTCCGGACTAAAACCAATGTGCATATCTTTATAAATAGCAATAATGTTCTTTAATGCTGATTGTGGTATTGTGCTTTTGATAATAACAAGTGCTTCCGGATCATGTTGTTGAATCTTATTCATACAATCGAAGATGTAATCAAGGTTCACACCACTATCAGTTGAAGGTGTTGGTACGCACACCCAATAAACATCACCCTCACCATAGGTACTAATAGTTGGCATATAGCCTTGTGGTAATGGTTCACCTTTTAATGGGTTGTTCCCTTGTGATATGATACCTAGTTTAATTGGATCAACATCAATAATACCAACGTCTTCACCTAATGTTTTTAAATATACTGCGAGTGGTAATCCCACATAACCCGCCCCGACAACAATGTGTTTAATCATTACGTCCTCCATATAAGGAAATTTGTTCTTCAGTTGCGGATGCCCATAACACATCAGGTGTAGCACCATAACAACCTTCATTTAGATAAGTATTCAGTTTAGAAAGTGCGAATTCAATAGCACGTGCCTTATCCATATCTTTTTCTAAGAATGGATAACTTACTTTAACGGTAGAACCAGTAGTAGCACGACAAAGGCGAGCCAGATTAACGAAATAGTCGTCATCGCCAATAGTAATAATATCATCCGTGCATACTGCCAGAATAAATTCAATTTCTTCATTTTCAAATTGCTCCATAGCTTTATCTATTGCAACCGCCATAACACCTAATAGTTTAGCTTTATCAAGCTCTACGCATTTAAGGATCTGATAGTTTACCAATGGATAAGGCATACTAAGTTTTGCAACCGCCGAAGTCAAGTTGTTATACTGTTCATTCAGGTTAGGTTGCCCATGATTAACCAAATAAATATAGTCTATGTCTTTAATGTTGGCAATAGTTAATGCCGTGGACAATAGACTGCCGTTACTTAACAGGATTCGTTTCATGAATGCCCCCAAAACGTTGTTCGATAATGTCAAAGCCAAGTTGTCTGTATTTCTCAATCAGTTCTTTAGCTTGTTGTTCATTTACACCGTTGTTAGCCATATCGCATAACTTTTGCGGACGCATATCCATTCCATATGCCATCCCTATAATAAGTGAACGGAACACTGGTCGTGATAGAGGCGATGATTCTTTTGTCATAGTTTTCTCCTATATTTTAACTATTTGTAAATCCTAGTTTAGCAAAAACAATATAAGATGTCAAGGTATAAGTATGGAATGGAGTAAAGAACAGAACCTAATATTTGAAAACAAACATAAGAACATGATTATCAATGCGGACGCAGGTAGTGGAAAAACAACAGTGTTATTCGAGCTCATTAAACGTATTCAACCAAAGAACGCACTAATGCTAAGTTTTAACCGGGATATTGCTAACGCTAATATAGCTCGTGCTAAAAAGATGGGTATTAACGTGAACATCAATACCTTTCACAGTTACGCTTATACAACGTTCCCGAAGAAGAAAAACATTAACACAGCTAAAGTCTGGGGTATAGTTGAAACGTATGCTAAGAAACATGGCTTTGATTATGATGTCCGCAATAAGCTATTTAGTTTAGCGACCCGACTTCGTGGTATTGGATACGTGCTTAACGCTGACAGTCAGTATGAGAACGTGGATAAAATCGTACGTTTGTTTGTATCAAAGTCTGATTTAAAGAAATATGGATCTCATTTAAAGAAAATCGGGGATTTATGTGATAAGGCGCATAGTATTGACTTTGACGATATGTGTGATTATCCTGTACGTTATGGTTATATCAAGAACAGCAATATCGACCTATTGTTGGTGGACGAACTACAAGACCTTAATGTCCAACAGCTTAATATCGTACGACAAATTGTAGCCGCTAATGACTGTCAGTTTATAGGCGTCGGCGATTCAAAACAAGCTATATTTGGCTTCCGGGGTGCTATTAACGCAATAGAAAGTCTTGCTGATTTAGCTGAAGACGTCTATACGCTGTCCACCACGTACCGATGCCCATCTCGTGTAATGAAATTCGTTAATACTAATATAGACGCTAGTGAAGGCATTTCATTCAATGAAGGTGGCGTTGTTAAGAAAATTAAAGGCGTGTCATTAGAGGATATACTTAATGGCATTATGATACATAAACCAGACGTCATCATATCTCAAAAGAACTCTGTTTTAATAACAGTCTGGGCTACATTATTCAACCAAGATATACATAGTAGCTTAAAAGGTACGCCAATCATACGAGGATTGTTCAACTTGTTGAGTACGATAAAAACATACAACTTTAATCAGTTTAAGAGAACACTTAACGCAATAGTAGCTGATAAAGACGCTGAACGTTCTGAGTTAGCTAAGGGTTTACTTTCATTGATTAAGATCCTTAAAGTGTATGATCGTCATCATTTAATGGAAATATTAGAAGAAATGAGTGGAATTGAATCTGATATACAACTCGAAACAGTACACTCTTTTAAAGGACGAGAGGCACCTACCGTTGCGGTTATTTGTGATTGGTTTACTGATAAGACAGATCAAATAGAGAACGTTAAGTATGTTGCTTATACACGCTGTCTGGAGACGTTAATTGTTGCTAAAGTGGTGTAGTGCTATGCACCATAAAAATACCCCGATTCCTTAGTTGGTTTCGGTGTATTTTATTTAAGTAGAGACTACTTTTTATCTTTAAGTTCTGGTGGACGAACATTAACAACGTCACTAAGTTCATCGCATTTAATATACCAGAACGGTTTACGCCCATCGCTATATTGCATATAAGCAAAATCACTAGGATGCGCCGCCACGTGTGCAATTAAACGGTACATATTAGTCATGTTACTGTTATCCCAGTGTGTATCACGACGTGCTCTGATAAACAACAATAATGGACAACAAATAACACCTAACACAAAGCTAGATACGTTAATTGGTAAACCTGAGTTAAGAAGCCAATTACATACTTCTTTAATGAAGATCCAAGCGGGATCAACGTATTGCATAATATCCATAGTTCCTCCTGTAGGTTAATGTTAATATAATGCAAGTTTAATTACGATGTGATAATATGAGAGATTTGTTACAAACCCCGATTAATGTAGATAAGGTAGTAAAGTACATAACAAAACAGTATAAGAAGCATAATATAGTAGAAGACCCTGAAATTGAGCGCCTTTTGTATAATCCCGAGTCATTTGGTGTTGAAGACAAGTATGATGTTGCCTTATTAAAAGCGTTATGGGTACAACATTACTTCATGGAAGATGATATGCCAGGTTTTGACGGAATGTCGCTTGATGAATGGGCAAGCCAAACAATGGGAGGTATGCTAGAAGAAGCAAAAGTCTTTTACGTTGGGCACCTTATACCACCAAAGACTAGTGAATTGAGTGATGAACATCTATCTATTCTAAAAGATATTATGAAAGTTTGTAATTAAAAGCACTATGTAAACTCATAGTGGGATCAATGTAGGCCCGCGAACCTATGTTGATATATTCACAATCTGGTGGTGGCTAATTGGTTATAGATTATACATAGTCTATATTTGTATCTTGCCAATAACAATTAGTCATCACCTACCCAATTTAGGCAACAATATGTATATTCAACACCACCTTCAACAAAGCAAAGAGCTTATCAACGAAGTAAAAACGATTGCAAAACAAATTCACCGTTTTTGTCTATTTAAATCCCAAAAAGCTAACTATTCTTGGACACCACAGCAAGAACTCCGCCATTTGATCCAAGTACAGCACTTTTTAGCACATCTCTTTAACTGTACCTTCTCAAAACACGGAGCTAACCATAACTATTGGATATCAATTCCATTAGCTCATCCGGATATTAGAAAACGTTTTGACCTTTTATTTTATTCCCAATATACCAGTAAATATAATCTGAATAGAGGTCGTAAAGGAATTATGTCCCTAAGATCTGCTAAAGCTCTTAGTATGATATTAAAAGTGAAACATGGTTGCAATACAACGTCTCAATGCACCAAATTCAAGTTCCATGATGATATTTTAGACTTATTTAAAGATATAATGCTGAAATATGACAATATCTATACCACAGACTCAGGTAAAATAAGAGAATACTCATTAGAAGATCAAATAATGGAAAACTATGCTCGTAATGCTATAAATAAACCGTCTATTGTGGTGTCTCAAATACATAATGCAAAACAAAAGAACCCAATAAACGTTCTATATAAAGCTCGTATTAACAGCCAAGAACCTCTATTATTAGACTTCGGGAATGCTGAAAAATATCACGAATCTATTTGTAGCTTAATGAGCCCGTATAAGAAAGCCATCTATCACAAAGCATACAATAAATTTTTATCCGAATGTTTAAACAAAGGGCGTGTTGTACAAGGTTCTTCCATTAAAGACTTAAAAATAGAGGTCTATTTAACCTATTTTGTCGATAAACATGGTAGAATGTATGATGATCTGGGGTTTGTTAATCTAAAATCTGAGCTTAAAGACGCATTAACACCAGACTATATAAACTATGATATAAAGTCATGTTACCCTACTATAATAAAACAACTGCTTAAACGTGAGAACATTAAGTGTAGTTTCTTTGATTCTGACCCTAAAATGTACTTATATGACCTACTTCATACAAATGGCATCCCAGGTACGTATGAACAGTTAGAAACCTTCATTAAGACTATCAACTTAAGATTTCAGTTTAAACCATGCAAAATTAACCCTAAGTCAAAGGTATTTAATGAAAGTCCTTTTGAATATTCATTAAATAAGGACATCTGTGATATCCTAAACAAAGATACACGATATAAGTCCCTACGTAGAGCTTTAAGACGATTATGGATGACTTACAAAGCACCTAGAAGACTGAACCTTGATAAGAATGACTATAAATCTATTGCAACATACACCTTACAAGGAATAGAAGCCAATTTAATTGATGTATTGCTCTTAAATATAACACAGGAACAGCTAGATTTCATTAGAAATGCACCTGTTAGAAGTAACCCTAGCGTAACTTTTAATAATATACCGTGGAGTAGCATAGAACATGATGGAGTTAGAATTAGAAAGACATTTAAACTAGATAGAACAATGCTTAGCATAGACGGCATAGAGGCAGAGATCACTAGCAAGATTTCAACTGATATACCAATATCTAACCACGCTCTCCCACCGCTACCGCAAATTCCAAATTTACCAAATTCCAATGTTCACAATTATGTATTAAGTGCAAAACAGTTACATAATGAAATTGGTAAAGGTGGGGATCTAATACGTCGAGGTACCAGGTTGATACACTAAACTGGCTAGTTCCCGAAATACGTTCAAAAAAAGTGTTGTGAACGGCCAAAAATTTTCACCAGAACGTCATCTAGACACATTAAATAGGAGAAACATATGATTATAGAAATCCCGAAAGATGTATTAAAAGAATTTAAATGCCAATGGCGAGACTGCGTTCAAAAGCATATTCAATTTGAACTTTTAGACGAAATAATCTTTACTAGCAACGGTTATGTACTCAATTCAAAGTTTAAACCAACCAAAGATAAAGCCCCAAAAGACTATTTCGTGCTTACACTTACTATGGACGCTTTTATTCCAATTCAAGTAGGTGCTCTTGATTTACGTGGCGAGCTACTTATGCTTAATACGAGTATATTGGCTGACTTAAAGACTAAATCATACGCTAGACAGTTATACGAACTATATAACCCTACTTTCAAGCCTGTTTCACTAACATTCCCGGAATTGCGTTTTCTATGGAACTACATTCGTGCTTATGTTAGTATTCTATATGCTAACGAAGGTAATGACTTCAATATTGATACTATATCAAAACAGTTCCTAGAGGGTCTATCTACAATGCCTTTAGCTAAACCTAGTAAGATACCTGAATTTAAACCACAGCATATTTTGAACAATTACCAAACATGGTATGACAGCTCTATGTATGGAACACGTTGGCAAGACTATGTAGATGCATTTGGGGTAGTTGATTTCTACGATGACCTTGATGATTTTGACGATACTCCAATTCATTAACCCCGAAATAACACCATTCTAGGTGTATAGTTATGGTATGCCGCAAGCTCACGGTGTATCATAACTACCCATCTCCAGACACGATTCTTCATCTAGCGTACATTTACCCACTTTAATCTGCATACCTCATATTTTCACTTTCCATATCAGATTTCCACCAACACACTTCTAATAATACATCCAGATATTCCTGTAAATAGCATAAACATTTAAACAACACAATAGGAGAACCTATGCTTTATGTTATCGGCAACTATGCCAAATTCGATCACTTCGCTGATTATGTTCAATCTCAACACCCAGAACTAAAACTCATTCGTTCTAACGTACAGTTCGATGAAATGGTTAAAGAACTGCGTGAAACTGGTCAGACACCATTCTACGCTTGTTTTATCCACAATTTAACTCGCGAACAGTTTGAAACCATTAAAACCATCGATCCTTGCCCAATTACAATGCCTATCATGCAAGATCAGGATAATGTAGAGCCTGAAGACCTATTCAACAACAGTGTCTTTAAAGAATACCTCAACTTATCGCTAGAAGTAGCTCAATTAGATGCATTCGCTATTAAAACAGTGCGTTTAGGCTTCAACAGTGGCAACCTTGATATCTTTAAGTTGAAACTACACTTTGCACGAGCCATTAACACGCTTATTTACTTAAACCGTGATCCCGCTGATGTTCGTGCGGCTATTGAACAGATTCTACTTGCTCAAATGCGTGCCGTACACGTTTTAACTGGTGAGGTTTTCCAAGTAGAACAACATAATGTATCTGATGCACCAGAACCCGTAGAAGAAGTCAATATGGACGAATAATATGCTATATATCTCATATGATGATGTTCGTACGTTAGACGACCGTGCTAGACTTGGAATATACGACCATGTATTAAACCAAGTTAAAGAAGCCAAGTTTAACGTCTTTATTATTGACTTAACGGAAGAACAGCGTAAAGAACTGCGAGAAATAGACAAATTCGCTATATTTGCAGATGAATATCCTAACGATACACTGGAAGACTTACGTGATGTAGCACGTTCCGCACACGATATCCCGGTTCAGTGGTTAGAGGCACTGCAAATTAGCACAAAACTAAGTCTAAAGGTTATCAAGTTTAGACTACACTACACACATCGTATAGTAGAGCTATGTAACTCGCGACAACCGCATAACTTCATTACGCCTATTATTAAACTCAATATTGACGCCGCCATTCAAGGTAGTGCTGTCATTGAACAAGCACAGGAAACACAGGAAACACAGGAGCATTAAATGCTATACACAGAACAAATACCTGAAAATGCCCAGATACCACCAAGTGTCAAGATTCTTAACCATTTTGATGAAACAGAAGTGTTCGGTACTGATTTCTGTATTGTTGTTGCAGAATTAACCCCAGAACAGCTAGAAATAGTGAAGAAACGTGATAAATGCCCTATTTATTTCGATATTAAGGCTGATACAGGCTTTAATTATGCACTAAGTTTAGCGGTTATTGGTTTTATCCAAGAACCTAATGCTTTAACGCAAGCCGGCTTGACAAACACATGGGGCATGTCTATTGATGAAATAGACTCCCGGTTAATGTGTAGTTCTTATATAGACCACATCAATACGTATCGAAACGACAATAAACTAGGTGATGTTACAGCAGACCTACTAATTGCCAGATATTTAGATATGTTGGAACTTGAAATCAAGGCATTAAACAACAAAATTTAATAAGGAAGACGCATGATTATTATCCTAGAAGGTGCAGACGCTGTTGGTAAATCAACGGTCACAAAAGCACTAGAAGAACATTTCATTTCATTGAATAAGGTGGTTCGTATCCTACAAGAACCCGGTTCAAACGTTGTTGGACAAGTAGTTCGTCCAATAGTGAAGAATGGTAACATTTCCGAGCTCACTGCACTGCTTTTATTTAGTGCTTCTAATAGTGAAACACTTCGTACACTGGCTAAAGCAGAAGACGACGATAACTACGTCTATATCGTGGACCGGTCAGTGTTTAGCACGATGGTTTACCAACATAGTATAGAACCTAGTTTCTATCGTATTAAAGATGCAATTACCCACGAATTTGTACGTAAGACACTCAATTTAGATGCACATATCTTCGTGTTAAGCGTACCACCTGATGTAGCACATGCCCGCATTGTAGAGCGTGCTGAAACAGACCGTTATGAAGTTACTGATATGGACGTAATAACTCGCCGGCATAATGCGTATAAGCAAATTGCTGACCGTCATAACTTAGCAGTAATTGATTCTTCTAATAGTGTAGAAGCAATGTTAGCCGTCATACTGGCACACATTAAACGAACTCAACGCTATGCCAAGTTCAAAGAAGAGCTTAAAACTTCAAACGAACTACAAAGCAGACTGGTATTATCTATCCACGAAGCCAATAAAGAGATCCAACAACAAACAGGTGAATTTATACCTGAGTTAAGTGAACACCTTACCAAGTCTATTTTAGATGGAGTTTACTATGTACTGGATAACCCTAATTGTACTCCGGAACAGCAACATAACAACTGGTGCTATTTCAAACGACAAGACGGGTGGAAATATGGACCTGTTAAGGACTTTGAACGTAAAGAACACCCTTGTTTAGTACCATACAATGAGTTGCCTGAGATTCAGCAACGTAAAGATAGCGTCTTCCGTCAAACGCTTGATAACTTCATTAGTGAGGTGTTTGATGAATAAAAGATCAGTAAGAGTGGCAGTTGCACTCGTAATCGCTGTAATAATAGCAAGCTTCTTGGCATCATGTACAGACGCTACGTTTGATGCGGTTACACGTTATAACAGTCCATCGCATATTGAGTGTTATCAATACGACGTCAAAACGCTTGATGACACGTCTACTGGTAAAGTAGAGTTCTCAGAGAAAACTAACCAATTCTATTATCGTTCTAAACAAACTAACAAACTCGTGCAAGTTATCAATATGAGTTGCACAATCAAGGAGATCTAATGAAAGTAGTAGTAAACCCCATTAAAACACCTGATGTTAATGCTATGGCACAGGCTTTTTATAGCCGTTCATTTACTTCAATAGAAGACCGAATTAAGGATCTTGATGAAGATGCATTACGTGAATCGTTAAACAAGTATTATATCGGGTATGGTCATGAAAGTATCGGGGATTGTGGTGTTATTACAGTTTATTGTGAAGGCATTACTATGCTAACAGCAAAAGCACTAGAAGATAACCCATTATTCAGCGGTCAGGAAACAAGTAGTAGATATATCAACTTTGTTAATGAACAGAATACATTCAACGGCGGTCAATCTACTGGCGATGTATTCAATGACGGTACTGCCCATGCTAAATGGTTAGATATCTATAAACGTGCATTTGATACACTGGTGTCTGATTTCCAACAGAAAGGCTTAGATGTTAAGACCTCTAAACTTAAAGCGTTCGATATTGCCCGCGGCTTATTACCAGTAACTTCTCGTACTAATGTAGCGGTTACAATGAGTTTCAGACAGTTTGCCACCCAACTTCATAGTATCGCACAATATCACCCAATCGGTGTAGTTCGTGAAGAAGGTTATCAAATATTGAAGGCTATCAAGCAAGTTTACCCTGATTTAATGGCAGAACCTAAACACTTACGTAAACAATGGTTCTTACATTGGGAAGACCGTAAAGCACTTACACAGGTGCCTAATGTTATTGAGCCACCAGTATATGAAAACGCTATTACTCGGGATAAATCTAAATGTAACGTTAAACATGCAGAAGTATGGACAAACATCAACAAAGTACCTGATACACTGTTAGGAACTGAATTGTTCTGCTTTAAACTAGACTATGGTTCATTCCGTGATCTACAACGCCATCGTAGCGTACATATTGAAAGCACTCTACCGCTTATTGCACACGGTTTCCATCCGTGGTATTGGGCAAACTTACCAGTATCAATTCGGGAAGAAGTAACTGAGTTGATCGCTACGTTAAATCAAAAAGACGTGTTGAATAGTCCATTGATGACCTCAACGTTTGTTGCTATGCAGGCTTCATTACCGAAGTTCATTTATATATTGAATCTACGTACTAAGCCAACGGTGCACCCTACGTTGCGCAACTTAATGTCTGATTTAGCTTATGTGGTGAATATCAACAACGAGGCAATCGGGATATTAGACTATGACAATTCTAATGCGGTTCAAGATTATGATACCCGTGCTAAACAAGATATCACTTTAAAAGAAGAGAACAAGGTAGATAAGTTCTTGAGAAAGTAGTGCGTAAAATATGTTGTAAATAAAGATTAAAAAAGCCAGTTAAACCTGGCTTTTCTTATTTATAGCTACATCCCCTGTATTTGAATTTTGAAGTGTTCAAGTTCTACTGGTTGCACTTCATAATGCATCTCCTTAATTTGCCCATTTGGTATAAGGGTGCGTTTTTTGTCATGCGTGAAATTATAAATTTCCATTATTAGTCTTGCACTGATTTCTTTTGTTGTGCGTAAACGTAACAATTGTCTTTTAGTAACTAGCATAATATCCTCCTATTCATCAATATGCTATTTGTTTATATGTGCATATTATAACACAACCTGACAACGTATGCAACATCATTTTTCAGGGTATATTAGGGACATCCAATCATTTGGGAATTTCTTACGTGCCATGATTGTAATCCAGATCATTGTTAGCAATTCTAACACAATACATGATAGGAAGAACAATCTCAACATAGCTTTGATACTAATGTTCGGGACGATCTCAACACAAAGTAGGGCTATCCCACACACGATGAGCATTAGAATAAGCTCACCTAATACACCATTTAATAATCGTTTCATATTATCCACCTAACTTTTTAATGCTTTTATGAATAGTTCCCATAATGTTCAACACGACATGATCTTGTGTTGTATTATGTATCAATTTCAATGTATTGCGACTGCCTTGCATACTAACAGGTAATTGCTTAATACGACAACCTAAGTAGAACCGTATTTTATTTGCCGCACTTAATTTTAACTTATCGAGATCGACACTTGTAACCAGAATATTATGATTATCTCGTAGAGGCGTCAGCATTTTTGATAACTTCATACCTTGTAGACGACGCATTTCTACTGCGATTTCATTCATAATGGTCTCTTCTTCTTCAGAAAGTGCCGCATCTTTAGCTTTAACATTTAGCTTCGGGGCACCTTTCTTAAATGCCTCTACATACTTATCAATATTAACTTTCATTATTGCCCCCAGACTTTAGCTAGTTCATTAATCTTATTGTTGCATACTGACCACCAGTTAGACGCAACTTTATCCATTTTGTTTACCTTATTGCCATTCATAATAGCACCTTTAACGTATGGAATGACAGGCTTGATGTTCTTGTTTAAACGTGTTGCCCATTCTTCAGTGGCACGCCAACCGTCTTTACGAGCCATCATTGTTAATGGTACGATACTATCGTGGAATGAAAGTTCACAAATATCTTGTATTTCATATTGTGCATCTATTTTCTTAAAGTCTAATGCACTACATTTGATACCGTTCATTTCACACGCTAACACACTCGGGGTGGTTGTTATCGTCATTAGCATTAAAAACATCATCTTTTTCATAACTGCTCCGTATATTAAATTGGGGACCGAAGTCCCCATATTCCATTACTCTTCTTCAGCGTCTTCTTCTGATGTTGGCATTACAACTTCACGAATACGTGTTGCCATATCTTCAAGTTGATCTGCTAATTCTAAAAGCTCACCTTCGCTTTCGTCAATAATACGCTGTCTACGTTTATTGCTTTCAGCACGTAACTGGGCAACGCTTTCAATTTCAACGATATCATCTTTATCGAGGTCATAGCAACTGATAGCACCACCGACTACACTTACTTGAGCACCTGCACCATGTAATACCTTGATTGTATCATACCAGGTAATAAAGTTATCAACTTTGGTTAGGTCAATATCCATATCCCATTCAGTGATTTCTTCCGCACTAAACACGTTATTACGAACAGTGAATACTGCTACATTTCCATCTAATGTTACCACTACGGTCGCGTCTTTTACCACTAAACCAACTAAGTCTTGTTTGCGAACGTTCAATAAACGGGACACCAGTTTATTTGCGTCTACAAATTCAGTGATAGATGCACGGCTACGACCTTGGATTAGGTAAAGCAACATTTGAAGTTCTGCCACGTTGTTAAACTTAAACATCGGGTTACCGTCAATTTCATCACCTTCAGGGTCAATTAGTCGCATGCTCAACACGCCATTGATTTCTGCGATATTGTGTTGTTCTGCATGGAAACGAATTGCTTCTAATGCTACATCAGCGTCTAGCTTTTCAGATCCAACTCGTACTGTTCCATTTTTGAATGACTTGATAATACTGTCGTCTTTCAATACACCTTCAACTGACTTGATTTCTAATACCGCACTAAACACTGATTGTAATTCCGGACGTGCATAATAATGACCAGTCGATTGAACATCAGGTACATTTTCTTCGCCTACTGCTTTAGGGGCTTCATCCGTATAATATCCACCAACAGAACCTAATCCAGTGTTACCTGTTAATCGTTCAGCACCTGCCACCACTAATCCCGGTAATAAATCAGTACCTTTAAGGCTTTCAAGTTCGATTAACTTGTTCATTACATCAATGCCTTTAGTGTATTTAACACCGTCGATTTCAATGTTAGCTTTAAAATTAAGCGGTGCTTTATACTCACCAACACGATCTTTGGTTGGCTCTACCAGTTTGTAGCCTTCAATCAATAATTCTTTTAACTGATCCATTGGTTGATTGGTATTGTCGAATACTAATTTTTGACCACGTACTTCAATTTCACCTAATAACATAATGTTTTCCTTTTATAAAATGTTGTCTTCTCTTAATGCATCTACTAATGCGATTAAATGTTTACATAAACCTGGTTCATCAATATGTCTGATTCTACCAGTACCTGCACTTTGTCCATCAAACTCGATACGTTTAGTGCAAGCTCCTACTTCATTGATTGCTTTATAGAACGTGTACTTAAAGTCTGCACAATCACAATATACTTTAAAGTTTTTGCCCACCCACATAATCTCGCATTTGTGTATGCTTGAACCGCCTTTAACTTTAGCTCTGATTAGGTTTGGGTTATCGACACGTGCATATCGTTCTTTAGGAACACGTTTATACGTTACTTCAAGATCATCTGCACTGCGTAGTTTCTTTCCCACTTTGTATGCTTTCTTGATATTCATTTTTCACCTCTAACGTGTCTTGCTTATCATCGCTTAGGTCATTCTGACTACTTCCGAATATTTGGTTGAATGACAACATAAGTCTTTCCATATCTACTTCTGCTAACATACAACCTCGCATTGTTTAATTGCACGGCGTACTTGTTTCAACACAACAGGATCTTTTGGAATACTGATACCTTTTTGTGTTGGTCTCCATTCAGGTCCGTTTTTTGTGCGGTAAAAGCGACGTACATCAACATAAGCTTTGCCTTCAAATTCGGTTTCTGATACTACAATTTTTTGGAAGTCTGTTAATTGGATTTCGATTGTCATTGTGTACCTCCTTAGATACCACACGTTTCATAATGGATCTGTAATGTTTCTAGGTCTGCACCTTTGATAACACTCACTTCGGCTAGCTCATGCAATAAGCCACGAATTGTTTTAAGTTTTTTCGTGAAACCGTTATCTTCATAAATTTCATCTAGTTTAGCAATAATGTTATTGCGTTCTTCTTTATAACCTTTACCTGGTTTAAATCCAACTAGGAAATTATATAAGTCTTCATATACATTGGTCCCTTCTTCTTCAACCATAGACTCATTGAAAATAACTTCTTCGTCTTGCGTTAGTACAAAGCCATTTATCTTGCCTAACTCTTTACCACGTTCAACGAGGCTCATAACTTTTGAGTACACCTCAGGTTCAAAACTGATAACGTGGTCGTTTACTACTTCATTTGGAATATCTTTTTTGCTTAACATCTTGGCAAGTGTTGATACATCTTTTGGTGTGCCTTGCAAGAAGTACGTTCTGTTGCAATCATACTCGTCCAGTATTTGACGAATCTCTTCTTCGATTGAACGTAGCTTATTTAAGATATGAACTGGTAATTTCATCTGGTTCTCCTATTACCTTTGAGTGTTAATGTTGTGTGGATTATCCACGGGGTTGTAGAGCTTCTACATATTTGAGAAATTTGTTTACATCTCCGCCGAACTGTTTATCTACAAGACGTTGGAAAATATCTAATATAGTATTATCATGGGCGCGGCACACTTTCATAAAGTCAAAGTAAATTGAGTCGCCACTTGTGATCTCTGGATCTTTCTCCATAACCGCTTTTGCTATCCATCTTAATTTGTCATTAAACATCTTAAGGTCTAAACCCTCACCTTTTGACAATGCACCTAGTGGTAAGAAACTAGATCTTTGTACTTTGCAGGCTGCGTCGCATGTTAATGTTGCATACTTTTGTACCGCGATTAAGTTTGATATAAATAATTGGTACATTCCGTTGCAATTTTCTTTCATCGCTTCTTCACGTTCTTCAGGCGTAAGGTCCTTATAAACATCGTATATGTTTGAATAAGTGGTTGTTGCCTGCGGATCATCTACACAATAACTATTGGTATAGTCTGGTTGTTGATTTTCACCGCACGTTACCGCACTGGCTCCTGTATTGATAGCTGTACCGATGGCTAAGGCTAATAGTAGTTTTTTCATAATTTACTCCGTATTGGGGTTAGTTGGTTGAGATTAATAGTCTATCGAAATCGTTGCGTTCAACAGTATAGTCGGAACCTTTAATTGATACTACAACACTTTCGTTAGGTTTCAGGTTATACATTTTAATGACGTCCCATTCAAGTTTCTTCATGGCAGATACAATGTGTGGGTCATTCGGGGTTAATTCTAAAATTCTATATAAGGTGATGATTGCTACTACTTTTAATTCAGCTTCTGTTTGATTGGACATAACGTTCTCCTCTGGTTCATCAACTTATGCTTTGTTTGAATGTTTAAGCTATTGTTTAACTTTATGTGTACATTATAGCATATCCCGTAAGCTTGTCAAACTCTTTTTATATAATACTTAAAGAAAACACTATACACAAAGAATAAAAAAGGGAGGTCAAACCTCCCTATTTATTATTTAACGCAATTTGTTGGATTCCATAATGTTGATCCAACATTCATGTTTTTATCAAATAAGATTTTGAATTGGCATTGAGTACCGTTGCTATTGAACAAGTAATCCCATTCACGAACCACAAAACCTTCTTTAAAGTGTGGACGACCAAGTAGATTATAAATTTGATCTTTGTTCATACCAACACTCACTAACTCAAGGCTTTCTTTTGTTACATGACTGCCTTTTTGTTCACCATCGTGGTTGAAAGTTACGTCCTTGACTTCAGGCCATACTGGATTGTCTGTATGACCCTGGTCATCAACTTTTGATAAGTTTGAACAACCTGCTAATAATGCAACTGCTGCGATTACTAATAATTTCTTCATTTTGTACCTCATGTTTATACAAATGCTAGGGTCAGTAGCATACCTAACCCTAGACTAATTAAAATAACACTTAACATAGATGTATATCTACATACTACCATTGGAAAGTAACGCCTGCACCATAGTTCACTTCGCGTTGAGTAGTAACACCTACAGAACCTGAAATAATCCATTTAGCATTATCACTCATACGAGTATAACGTGCGGCTACTGCGTGTTGTCCTGCATGTCCACCAACACCTACACCTACTGCACTATGACCTGGTAAAGTTACTTGTGGGATGTTAGCAACTGCGATTGCACTTGCAACACCTGCACGAGCTTTTTTCTCAACTTTGTGGATCTTACGATCTAAGTTACCGATAGCACGTGCATTAGCACGGATGCCTTCTGCGTTAGCTTTAATAGCACCTGCATTACGTGCGATGTTACCTGCATTAACTTTTGCAACACCTTTAACTTCATTAAGTTCATCTTTAGTAGCTAAATGATCTACATTGGTGTCCACAGTATAAACTGCTTCGCCATTTGAACCAGTAGTCTGGGTTACATTTGTGTTTTTACCACCTTTAACAACACTATGACGACGTGCTTCTTTTGCAACTTCTTTAATTTCGGTCGCATTAGCTTTAACGCCTTCTGCGTTGGTTGCAACACCTTTAGCATTTTCTTTGATAGCTTCTGCATTGGCTTTAATACCTTCAGCGTTAGCTTTGATTTCAGGTTCAAAGTCTTTGCTATTAACAGTGTAGGTTGCTTTACCATTTGCGTCTACAGTTACATCAACGGTTGTATTTTTACCTGCGGTTACAGTTGGAATTTTCGCTTCTACTTTAGCAATATGATCTGCGTTTGCTTTAATACCATTTGCATTGGTCTCAATCGCTTTAGCATTAGTTTCAATATTACCTTTATTGGTTGCGATACCATTTGCATTATCAGCAATCTTAGCACTGTTATCGGCTACGCCTTTAGCATTATCGGCTACGCCTTTCGCATTAGCAGTAATCTTGTCAGTGTGAGACTTGATTGCATCATGCACGGTGTTTTCACCAGTACCGCCGATGTCAGTCATAGTGATATTGCCTTTAGTATCAACCTGAGCGTTACCGCCTAATACATTAGTTACACTACCTGCCACGTTATTGATAACATCTTGTGTTGCATAAAGCTGACTTCCGTTGATTGCATCTGTTGAAGTTGCACTGATTTCACCTGCACCAACATTGATAATTTGACGAGTGTGGTCGCCTTTCTTACCAACACTAACTACCGCAGTTGCATCTGTACCTGCAAAGCCACCATAAGTTAGTTTACCAACGGTTGCTTCTGTTACTGACACTGCTTGCTCTGTTGTGGTCGCTGTACCTAATGCTACTGCTGAACCATGTGTAGCAGTCGCGGCTTTACCTAATGCCACACCATAACTTGCGTCTGCTGTTGCACCTTGACCGATAGCAGTGGACGCCTTGTTATTAGCAACACTATCACTACCGATTGCGATTGTACTTAAACCAGTTGAATTAGCACGAACACCAATCGCTGTTGAACTTTCACCAGATGCTTTAGCTTGATAACCACCTGCAAAGCCATGATTATACGCTTGAGATTCAGCACCGATTACAGTACCACGAATATCTGCGGTTGAATGAGTACCAACTACTGTCGCACTTTCATTAGTTGCTGTCGCATTAGCACCAATCGCGATTGAACGGATACCTTCTGAAGTTGAGGCTGAACCAATAGCAACTGACTCGTCAGCTTTAGCACGTGAATCCACACTGATTGCCACTGTACGGTTACCAGTTGCGGTAGAACTATCACCTAATGCTGTTGCAAATACACCAGTTGCATTGGTAGATTCACCAACTGCTACAGAACTTTTACCTGTTGCATTACTGTCGTTACCAATAGCTACTGTACTATCTGCGGTAGCGTTTGCACCAGTACCTAATGCTAATGCACTTTCACCAGACGCTGTTGCTTTAGAACCAAATGCACTTGCATTTAAACCACTAGCAACAGATTGATGACCTACCACTGTTGTTTCGTTAGCTTGAGCTTTGTTATCATAACCGAACGCACTTGCATTATGACCAGTGATTAAGTTATAATGACCTGTTGCTGTTGATTGATCTCCAGTAACATTATTGCCACCACCGAAAGCATGTGTATGATTACCATTAATCTGGTTGTTCATACCGAACGCACTGTTTTGTTCGCCGATTAAATGGTTGTTATCACCACCTGCTTGGCTTTGATAACCTGTAATTGATGATCCATCACCAAAGATGTTACCGTCTTTAGCTGTGTCAGCCACGAAGTTTTGACCACCAATAACAGTAGTTGAACCATCTGTTGCATTAACAACGTTAGACTGACCAATCACTGTATGACCTGGACCTTCTACTACTGAAGGCACAACATTATTTTTGTATGTTGTACGTTCTACTGCTGTACGAGTATCGGCTGTTTCACCGTCATATACGAGTGGGTTTTTCAATGCCGGGGCTGCATATACACCTGCACTGGTTAATAAGGTTAGCATTAACGTTGAAATCTGATTACGTTTTTTCATTTTAACTCCGTTTGTTAATAAATTGGAAATAAAGGTTAGTGTGCTTTTTCAAAACACAATATACATACTACACGATATTTATGTTTTGTCAAACTCTTTTATTTATTTCAAAGAAATAAAAAGGGAGGCGTACCTCCCTTTAATTTTACATTTATTTACGAATGAAATATTCATCGCATATTAGATTGTCAGCAATCTTCGAAATAGCACCGTTTAAATTAGCACTAAGGTTTATTGGCTCAACTTCTAAAAAAGTTATTACCCATTTAAACCCGCGATCACTATCGACATCTAATCTGAATCTATAATGATTGCAAAACTTACGCATACGAACTACATCACCTAACTCTTGGAGTTCATTCGCACGTTCTTGAACAAACTTCATATATTTTGATACTTGTTCCGGGCGTATTGTTTTGTATTCTTTAAAACTAGGTAGATCAGCAAAACGAATATAATTGCTTATAGTACCTACGTTATCTAGATCTTCTACTTGAACATCTGTAGGGCATACTGTATGTTCATGCTGATGTAATATTGAAAAACGATTTAAAAAGTCGTCCGCATATTCAACGATATCATTAACTGTACGTGCATCTACACTAACGTTGTCGATATAAACGTTAATAACATCTGCACCATTATGGAGATATCTCCAACGGTCATCATTACAATATGACACATCACCTGGGTTTATTTCAACACCAGTATTAAGATACACATAGTCAATCAGCTCTTTAACAAAGTAGTCATGAGCTACATCTCCACCACGCACCAAAGCCGCATAAGGGAAATAATACTTATACACTGCGATACGCTGTTTATGTTCTATTTCATAAGATGGTTTTCTAAATAAAGTTCTAAAGAATTCAAACATTATATCTCCTGTTAGTCCATATTGAATTTAATCTTCACTTTACACAATCTACTATTCACTACACCTAATGTAGAGGTATAGTCCATAATGTTGTGAGATTTAGGTTTAACATTATCAATCAAGAATACAGTTGAAATACGATCATGTGCAACCACTTTAAACATTTGGTCTGGCACTGGTAATCCCTTTCTTCGGCTCACCTTACAATCATCAAACATTATACCAGATATTACGTATCTAGCATGATAGTTTGACTTACGTAGATCCTTAGCAAAAGATTCCATGTTTTTCCATGTACCTCTATTTAATTGTGGATTCTGCGGAACGATATTCGTCATGTAGTATGTTGCCGATACTGTATCAACATCAGACGTATTTGAACTAGCACTTAGGTGTCCTTTATCATAACCAGTCTTAGTATAACGCTTAGGGCTAATTTGATAGTTGTAATCAATTCGCGGATCTAATCTAAAATCATTAGTACGTTCTGATATTTCTTTAAAGTCAGATCGTTCAAGTTTTTCAACAACGGCTACTGGCAATTTCCATTCCTTACTGAAATAGGAAATATACTGGTCGTTGCATACACGAATAATATCAGATTTATCCATAACTTGAATACTTAAACTGTCTTCTATATTAGGGCAAGCCGCAACAACATTTACGCTAACAAACAAGCCCATAAGTGTGAAAAACTTCTTCATATTTACCTCCATAGTTAGTTTCTCTATTATAATTACAATACCATAACATCAGGTTAAACTCAAGGTATTATATGCACGTTTTGCGGAACAGTAATTATGAGCGTACGACACAAATTAACGTACAAATTAGTTAAATCTCAAACGAGGCACATTATGAAACTTACATCTGCCATTTTGGTATCAAAAGGGCCTAATGTAGATCGTAATAAGGAAATGGCATCGTACACTTGCAAATGTTGTGGTAACCGCATGACAGTGCAGGCGTCATTGGAAGTTCCTTATTGTGTTCATTGTGGTGCAGGTAATGAAAACCTCCGCAGTCAAGCGGTTGCTTTCTCTCAAGGTCGTCGCCTTCTTAAAACAAACGACGCTGAATTAGCACACGTTAAGTGTCCGGGTTGTTCAATGACCCTTATTATGGACAACAAAACAGTAGCTAACCATAGCGAAGATAATACAGGACACTTACACTGTCCTGTTTGTGCTTCTAGCATTACGTTTGCTTCTCCAGATGATGCAGTAGATCCAACATCTATTGAACAACCTGAAGATGAAGAAAATGCGTGTAACGACGCAGAAATTCCACCACGTCAAAAAGTGGAAGTCAGCGATCCTGAAAATACTACTACCGCAAAAGTTAAGCTCAAAAATGTAACGGAAGGTAAAGTTACTTTCGTTGCAACTGCAAGTTCTGTTTTATGTTTACGCGGTAACGTTTGTATCGCTAGCTTAGAAACAGAAGAACCCGTTCAAACCGCCGATGCATTAAATGCTGTATCTGAAACTGAAGATTTCGACTTAGACAAAACATTAGATTCAAATGAATTTGATTTAGCAGAAGTTGAAGTAAACGTAGATGAACAAGTTGCATCAGATGCGGAACAATCAGCTAACGAAAAAGTAGCTGAAGAAACTGCTAAATTGTTAGACCGTACAAAACAAAGTATTGCCCTTGCATTAGCAGGTATCAATCGCGGTATGTTTGACAGCACCAATCACTTAGTGCAATCAGTAATCGCGGCATTAGTTAAAGCAGGTATTCCTGAAGAAACTGCTGAAGACTTAGCACAACAAGCGTGTGAAGATTGTGTGGACGATGTAGCTGAAGAAGTTGCTCGTATCACAAATGACTTACTAGCTAAATCAGATGACGTTCGTAACGAACTAGCATCTACTGTTGCTTCTGTTAAACCAACCAAAGTTTTAGCAGCAACAAATTCATTTAACTTAAATGCTCCGTTTAAACCAAGCCAATCTACTGTTGCCTCTGTTAAGTCAGAAGGTAATAGCACTGTTGGTAAGATTTTAAATGGTCGTCCACTATTCTAATATAGGAAATCACTATGTTACTTTTAAATCAAACTCGCATTCACGCAAGCACAGAACGCAAGTTAAGTGCAGGCGCTGTATTAAAATCTGAAGGTGCAGCCTTAGTTGCTACTTACGAAGATAACGAACTTCGTGTTAAACCATCTGAAGGTGTTGCTGATGAAGTATTTGTAGGTGTTGCAATTTCTGCAATCGCTTCTGTTACTGTTGCACCAAAAGTTGAAGAATTAGTAATCGATGAAAAAACTTTCACCGTTGAACTAACTCGTTTACCAATCACTGACAAAGACATCGCGGTTAAAGTTGATGGCACTGCAATCACTGTAGGCACTTCTACTGTAGATGCAACTAACGCTAAGTTAGAGAAAAACAAATTAACTTTCGATGCATCATTAAAAGGCAAAACTGCTACCGTTTTATACCGTTTCAGCCCTAACGCTGAAGAACTTTATGTGGTTCAAGGTGAACAACGCCCAGGCGTTCACGTTACTACTGCATTAGGTCAAACTGGTGTTATCACTGCAGGTGAAGTATTAACTTCAGAATTTGATGTAACCGCTGACTGGACACCAAAAGCAAACGGTCAAATCGAAGTTCGCTTAGGTGCAAACGGTTTATTCACTACTAAAGGTACTGGTACTAAATTGAACGCGGTTGTTACCCGTTTACCAGTAGCAGGTAGCCCATACTTAGGCTTACAGTTCCACATTTAATTGTAGAACCTGAATCTTTCACATTATCTCATTTTAAAGGTATTCAAAATGAAAAAGAACTTTAAATTAACCGTTGAGGCATCAAGCTTACGCCGTCCAGGTTCTAGCGAAAAATTAATCGGTGCTAATGGCGAATTCAACGCAAGCAACAAAGCTGACTTATTACAAACTATCGCATCTTTCATCGCACAAGCGGCTGATAAAGAAATCGTTACAGAAGCAAGCACTCAAACTGCTAACGCTGAAACACGTCGTCAAGTAGTTCAAGCGGCTTTCAATGACAAAAATGAATTAGCGGCATTAGGTGATACCATCGCTGATGAAATCACTATGAAAGCTAACCGTGACGGTTTTGCTCGTCGTTTCTTACAATACCAAGACTTAGCTCAAGGTCAAATCCCACAAGTTCGTATGAGCCGCAAAGATATCGTTGTATCTGTTGCTACAGGCCCAACAGAAGTTGCTACTCAATTCGTTCGCGACAACATTATGTACCCACAAGAAGTGTACATTAGCGCTCGTCCATATATCGAACAACGTGAAATCGACCGTGCATCTGGTGATATTCTTGAACAAAAATACACAGAAGCATTAGAAGCAACTATGGTTGCAGAAGACCGTTTATGGAAACGTGCTGCAGATCGTTTAGTAGGTGTTCACAACCCACACATCAACGTGTCTGGTTCATTCGATCCTAAAGCATTTGCATTAGCAACTTCTTACTTACAAGCTTCTGGTGCAACTCCGGGCTTTGCATTGTTATCTGCTGACTTATGGCAAGATATCGTGGCTAACCCAGATTGGGCTGAAATCATCGACCCAGTTTCTAAACACGAATTGCTATTAACTGGTAAATTAGGTACCATTCACGGTATGGAAATCTTATCAGATCAATTCCGCCATGTAAGCCACAAAGTGTTAGAAAAAGGCGAATTCTACATTGTTTCTACTCCAGATCAACATGGTCAATTCACTGACCGTGGTGGTGTAGTATCACAACCAATCGACGGTACTCAAGAACGTGTTCCAGGTCGTGGTTGGTTCATGTCAGAATCAGTGTCATTAGTTATTGCTAACCCGTACTCTGTTGTACGTGGTCGCCGTATCTAATCAAGTTTTCAATCCGGGGTACTAAGTACCCCGTAACAAATAGGATAACATTATGGCAAAGCATAATAAAACAATTAACCACTTAATGATCGCATTAGCGGCATTACAAGACGGTGATGTTGAAGAAGCACAAGAAGCATTAACAGATGCTGTTTCAGAAGACGACTTTGACGATGCATTAGAAGTGTTAGATGAAGTTCAAGAAAGCACTTTTGATGAAGAAGCGTCTGATGAAGAAGAAGGCGTTGAACCTGATTTAGCTGAAGAAGAAATTGCTGACGCTTTAGCTGAAGAAGAAGGTGTTGAAGTTGAAACAACTGCTGGTGCATTAACTATTACTATGGCAGGTGTTCGTAACGCTCGCCGTGCGGTTCGTGTTATCAAATCTTTAGCATCAGTTGAAGATGCAGAAGAGATTGAAGAAGACGAAGTTCCTGAAGAAATCGAAGGTGAATTTGCTCACGTTATTCGTGCATCAATCGAAGGTGAAGACGTTCTTATCGGTGTTAATGATGACGGTAGCGCCGAAGTTATGGCTATCGAAGAAGAAGACGAAGACGTAGAAGCAGGTGGTAAAAAAGGTTCAGGCCCTAAATTTGGTGGCGGTAAAGGTGATTACCCACAATCCAAATCTAAAGCAGGTGGTCGTAAAGGTCCTAAATCACACGCATCTACTGATGAAGACTTTGATTCTTGGGACGAAGAAGAAACTGACGAAGAAAACGAAGAAGACCTTGCACCAACTGCAAGCATTCGCCGTAACCGTCAAGTAGCTCGTCGCCGTGCAACCGTTGCAGGTTTAAACTTCGACATTATTGCTCGTAACAAACGTTCTGTGTAACGAACACGTACAGGTGACATTATGAACACTACCACAGACTTACCGAAGAAAACTATGTTGCAGACAGCTATCATTGCGGCATTAACCAAAATGGTACAAATAGAACTCGGTGTTAATTGTAGTCTGACTACTACTGGCGATTATTCTGATGTGTTTAAGAAACTATCCACAAAGGAACGTAAAGAACCATTCAGTATGATTAAGCTGTCTAGTATTGATATCGCCCAACTTAATGGAGTCGGAATACTGTCATCTGTACGACCTGACACTCTTAGTACCCATAATAATTCAGCCTTTCAAATAGGTGCTCGTCAGGCAATGCTTGCTAATCAACAAGAGTTGAAAGCTAGAGAACCAATACATAAAGGGCAGGTACCAAACAAAATAGGTACACATGCTCTCGATGTTAAATTCGTTCCGGTCGTATTCACTTTTGACTTTATCTATGCTACTAACGATTTTAGTGATGTGCTAGATATGATGTCGAAGTGGGCTTTCTGTTATCAGAAAGAATATATGAATTTCCAATTAGACTTCGCGGGTATTCATTTACCTATCAAAGTTAAATTGGGTTCTAGCTTATCAGCCCCTGAGAAAAGTGAGCGTGGATCACAAGCCCCTTACTTCATTTATGAAGGGCAATTTGAAGTAGACGGTGCTATGACCGTAGATAACGATCGTGATTACAACATCGTTCCAGTCATTCACTCAACAGGTACGGAAATACATATTTATGAGTAAAAAACGTAAAAATGTATCTGAAGAAGGTGTAACAGAAGAAGTTAATACCGAAACTGAAGACACAACAGAAGATACATCTGAAGAAACAACTGCTGAAGAAGCAATAAGTGAAACACTTATCCGAAATGAAGGTCACACCACAATGGCAACTGAAGAAAATGGTGTAGCAACTGCTAACACTTCTTATGAGCAAGTGGCTATGGCTCGCTTATATAACCGTAACGACTATCCAGTAACACTGAATACGACTGACGGTAATCAGCTTGTAATCAGCCCTCGCCAAAAAACAGAACCACTAGAGGCTCATCTCTTAATTGAATCTGAGTTCCCTACTGGTATTATCAAAATTGATTTTTAGGAGATACTATGGCAAGCCCACAAGTGTTTAGCTCTGAGATTGACCTAACAACCCGTGTTCCATCGTTCCCAGGTGTATACGGATATATCTCAGGAGCTTTCTTAAAAGGCGAAGTTGGTGTTCCTACGTTAGTAACAAGTGAAACGCAATACTTAGCTCGCTATACCGCAAACGACCAAGTTGAAGTAGGCGAAGATATGGCACACTTTAGTGCATTAGCGTTCTTACAAAAATCTAACAAACTCTGGGTTATCCGTGTCGCTAAAGACGCACTACATGGTGGTGTGGTTATTGGTGATACTAAAGGTGATGCAACCAACCTAACATCAGGTATTGCAAATCCTAAGACACACGTATTCGGTGCAAACGATGCATTCTTGTTATACGGTAAAGATCCAGGTGCTTGGAATAACAACATCAAAGTTGCTGTTCTACCTTATGAGCAAGAACCAGATGCTTTCCAAATTAGCGTGTTCTATAACAACGTTAAAATTGAAGACTGGGTATGTTCTCGTAAAGAAGGACAAAAAGACGGTTACAACCGTTCAATGTATATTGAACACGTCTTGCAACAATCAAACTACATTCGTGCATTAGACAACCCGCTTAACGCCAACCCTGTTAAAACTGGTGCTATCACAGACACCAAACCTTTCACGCTTGGTTCTAACGGTACTGCGGTAACTGATTCTGAACGTGTACGTGCGGTAGATACTATCACTAATACAAGTGCATATCAATGTACTATCTTGTTAGACGGTGGTAACGCAACTGTATCATATCAGAAATCATTAATCGCGTGTGCGGAAAAACGTAAAGACTGCGTTGCAATTCTTTCAATTCCATACGAAGCACAAGCTAACTCTGACTACTTGAACAAGATCGTTGAATATCGTACAGATACACTCAACGCAAATAGTTCATACGCGGCTATCTATACTCCGCACTTGAAAGTCTACGATAAATTCAACGACCGTAAAGTTTGGGTATCACCAGATGGTTACGTAGGTGCTATCATCAGTTCAACAGCGGACAACTATGAGTTATGGTATCCACCTGCAGGTTTCCGTCGCGGTATGTTAGCAACAATCGAAGACGTGTATCGTCGTTTCACCTTAGGTGAAATGGACTTATTGTACGATAAACAAATTAACGTTATTCGTTTCGCTCCAGGTAAAGGTATTCTTGTTTGGGGTCAAAAAACGTTGTTAAGTCGTCCATCACGTTTAGACCGCTTAAACGTACGTCTATTGTTAATCTATATTGAGCCTGCAATCGCGGCTGCGTTAGAAGACTACATCTTCGAAATCAACAACGTGGCTAACCGTCAGTTAATCACTGCAATGATCGGTTCATACTTAGAAAACATCAAAGGTCGTAACGGTGTATACGATTACTATGTTCAATGTAACGATGAAAACAACACAGCGGAAGACATTGACAACAATCGTATGAACGTTTATGTGTTCGTTAAACCTACAGCAAGTGCTGAATTTATCCGATTCAAAACAGTTATTACCCCAACTGGTTTGGACTTCGGTACAGCATCTAGCAGTATTTAGGAGATAGCAAATGGCAACTCGTCCTACTAAAAATAATTTGCGAAGCATTGCTGAAGTAGCACAAACGTTCCGTTGGCATATTAGCTTTGTTCGTAACCCAAGTGCTGTTAAGGTACCACCTAATTTCAACTTACAGATGACTTCAACTGAGGTTCCAAAAACCGATGCAGGTCAATCTATTGAAATTGGTATTCGCGGCCATACCATTAAACGCCCAGGTATTTATGATGATACTCATAACATTACTTTAAACGCAGTAGAAACCATTGATAACCAATGGTCAGAATTCTTGCGTACTTGGCGAAATGCGGTGTGGAGTCGTGATACTGGTGTTCAACAAAATATCTCTGACTGTACTGGCGATTTATTGCTTACACGTTTAGATAACTTGGATAACCCAATTTGGCAATACACCTTGTTCGGTTGTTACTTAGAAGACTATGACCCGACTGGTGGCGAACTTGGTTCAGACTCTGAAGCACTTCGTCCTACATTAACATTGTACTACGATACATTTAATGATGGTCCGGCACGTTAATAATTTTAATTAGGGAGCATCTGCTCCCTTTTTTATTATCTAAAAGGTAACAATATGAATGTATTTTTGAAAGGTCAGAGATCCCTTAGACACGTTCAATGGGGTGCTCAATATCTTTGGGATATACGCTTTCCTAATGCACCTTCACCTTTTAATGCGTGGTTTCCCGCAGTAGATGTTGAAGAGAACTTGTTTAGTCTAAACACTAAGGAATATGAATTAGGTCACGCAAATTATAGCCACCCTATTGGACACGATAGCTTTGATCTTAAAGTAACGTTTAATGACGACGTTAAATTAACAATCCACAACTGGCTTACCAACTGGGTACGTTCTCGTATATTTAATAATGGGCTCGGTATATCACCTTTAGATCAATGTGTTGAAGTAGTACAAATTGTTAAAACAGATTTCCGATATCGTGTATTGGCTACAGCCTCTTATTGGGTATATCCACGCGGTGTTATGTACTTTAGTGGTTCATCTGCAGCTAGTCCCGCACAAAATCAAATTGAATTTGTAATAGCAGGTGCGGCTGACAATAGATACACAGCTAATGGCGGTGGTGGTAAATCCTTATTCGGCGGTGGGCTTGGTGGTATTGCTCGTACATTTGGTATGCCTAACTTAGGTCAAACACTTGACAATATCTCTCAATTTGCTAATGACGCTCGAGATGTATATGACCAAGTACGTTCTGACTATGATACCATTAAGAACACTATTTCTGATGTAAAAGAAGTAGTACAAAGTGTTCGCGATATACGAAATGTAACTGACGCCTTTAATGCGTTGGATAAAGCGAGTAATTTAGGTACATCATTTAACGATGCGTATAATGCCGCAAATAACTCGTTAGGTAGTATAGCGGATATGGGTTCAAAATATTCTAAACTTAAATAGGAAACATTATGCCACATATAGAGCCAATCGACATCAACGATATTGCTAATCGTGTAACCAATGAACAGCAACAACAGCAGCCTCCACAGTTTAATCAGGAACTTCCACCTGAAAATAGACTTAACGAAGCTCAACAAATAATGGAACAGTTTAAACCAACTCCGGGTATCCAATTTGGTAACAGTATTGACCGAGCCACCACAGAAGTAACTGACTTACCGTCCAAGTTTATTCCTTATCCGGATAACGCTAAAATCTATTATCGTCCTTATACATATAAAGACCTTGATGATTTTAACGATTCAAACGTTGATTTACTTGCACGATTACGTTTTATCCTTGAAGGTATTAAAACTCGTGGTATGCCTAAAGAAGATATTACGTTAGGTGACTTTTTATTTATTGCACTTTATCGCCGTATCAGCTCGTTAGGTACTACACGCTTTCAAATCAAAATTGAACGTCCGGACTTCGTTACCACTGTTAGTTTCTCTTTTGAGAACATTGAGTTCGAAGACTTACAAGCACCTATGTTACCAGTGGTTGCAGAAGTGTCTGGTGTTGAGTGTCATTTCCGTCCATTAACTATCGGTCAATTCCTAGAGTTATTGGCAAAAGAAATTATGCCGGGTCATAAAGACTATGAACGTGCTTGCTTAGCCGCACAAATGTGTAATGCAGACTTTAACACCGCATACAACTTAGTCAATAATGCGGTAGGTCAAGACTTAGTAATTTTGAATGAAGTGGATAAACTGCTTTATCATAGCACGTTACCTCTTAATGTATCGTACACTTATAAAGGTGAAGTCATACATGAAAAAGTCGCTCTTGACGACCCAATGACCTTGATATTTCCCTACTGTGGACCTGACGACCTTAAGAGAAATCCAATTCGCTTTGGCGTATAAAAACGTGTGCGACTCAGGTTCTATATATGATATGGATATTGCACACGTCTTATATCAAAATGAACGACTAATAGCACAGATCAACGCTGAGAATAAAGCTCACGAAGAGGCTGTTGCTAAAGCTAAATCCCGTAGGTAAAATTATGGATAATGAAGTTCGTTTAGGTAGTCGCATAGGTCAATTAGCTAAACACGCTATGAACTATGCTGACGACAAAATACGAAAAGTTGTTCGGGGTAATGAATACGAAGACTTACATAATAGTTTGACTTCTATTCTTAGCCGAGCAACTAATACAATGGCATCTCTTGAAGTAAACATAGAAACACTTCAAAAAGCTCAACAGGAATACTATAAAAGTTTAGGTGATTCTGATAAAGAGCAACAAGATGCCAATAAGAAGATTGTTCAAACATTAGAACAGTTATTGGAACTTCAGGACAATTCAGATCGTAAAGACTTGTTTGATAAAGTGTTTAAGCGCCGCAAAGTTACTAGAGAAGAAGCACGTCGTGTTATCGAGTATAGTAAACAGATGGCTAAACTAACAACTGACTTAGCAGACAGTAAACAGATTAGTCCGGAAGTGATTATTAAACAAATGCAAGAGACACTTAAAGATACTAAACTGGACGGTAAATACCGACACGAAGTATTGTCTGACTTGCAAGAGTTCCTACAAGAAGAAAAGCTCGGCAATAAGGAATTATTAGATCGCATTGATAATATTCTTAAACGAGATGATCGTGTGGACTACACTGAGATTAAACCACTAACAGATATACTTGATGAAGTCTTGGCACAGATTAAAACAGAATCAAGTATCAATGACATAGTTGAATCTCTTGAAGATGCTGATTTATCAGATAGTGGTACTCACCAACGATTAGAAAACTTGGTGTCCCTAATGACTGGTATTAAATCATTAGAGGCTGAACAGGCTTGGTTATCTGAAAAGCTAGTTAATGGCATTAACGATAACGAAGAAGAAATGAGTGCGATGCGACAAGTACTTCGCCGAGTTGCTGATGAAACTGTAGAGACTAAAACATTACATACCTTAAACACATTAAGCCACCAATTTGACCGTGCTATTCTTAATACAGAGCAACTAGAAGATGCCCTAAAAGAGAAAGAGCTTGGTAAACGCTTTGAAATGAACCCTGAACTTGTATCAAAAGGTAAAGGACTATTTTCAAACATATTATCTGGCTTAATGCAAATGCTTGGTCTAGGGGACTTGGATTCATTATTAGGTGTATCAGATTTTATTGCTGATAACTTGGGTGTTGCGTTGGCTTCTATTGGTACTGTTCTATTAGGTGCTAAAAAGCTATTAGGTAAAGCAATCAGCTCCACTGTTAAAGTTGCTAAACAGGCTGCTAACGCGGCTAAAGGTGCGGCAGGTATGGGTGCAGGTGGTGTTGGCAACAATGACCCTAATGCTAAGAAAACCAAAACCAAAACCGGCGATGTTGATACTAAGAAAACTAAGACTGATGTTAAAGGTAAAGCAACTACGGCTGAAGTCAAAGGTACAACAGAAACCAAAGTGGACACTAAGCCTTCTACTGCTAAAACAGTAGATACTAAGATGACCACGAAAACTCCGCCTGCTCCTGAGCTAAAACCTGAAATGAAGACCTCAGTAGTAGATCAAAGTATCAAAGCTGAAAAGATAGGTACGCATAAAACCAAAACACCTCATGTTAAGGGTGTTAAAGGTGGTGGTAAATGGGGTAAGGTACTTGGTATCGTTACAGGTGCTATTGGTCTCGGTATGGCAGGCAGTGCCTTAGCTGATGAACTTAGTGATCGCCGTAAAGCACGTATAGAAGCTGTTGAAAATGGTGGAGAACTTTCACAAGAAGACTTGCCTGCAACAATGCTTGATCTTGCTAACAGTATAGACCAACTCAATGAAACACTCGCTAAAGGTGTGAACTTTAATGGCGGTGTTGAACAACAAGGTTTATCTACTGAACAAAAGGTTGCTATGGCAACTGGCGGTGTAGCCGCTATTGGTGCGACTGCATTAGGCACTAAAGTCATGTTGGATAAAGCCAAAGTTAATGTACCTGTTGCTGATGTAATGCCGGCTCAACCTGCAACTAAACTTGCATTAGAGAATGCAGGTAGTGTTGCACCTAATACTGCTAAGATGGGTGCTAACGCAAGCCACATGGTAGCCGCTGAGAAAGGTGCGTTTAAAACAATAGCTAAAGGTGCAGGTCGTGCTGTTCCTGTATTGGGTAATATTGCCGCCTGGGGTTTAGACGCTTATGAATTTGCTACTGCTGAAAGTACAGCCGAACGTAAACAAGCAGGTACTAACATAGCTACTTCCGCTGTTGGTGCTTGGGCAGGTGCTAAAGCAGGTGCTGCAACTGGTGCCGCTATTGGTAGTATTATTCCAGGTGCAGGTACTGCTGTCGGTGGTATCATTGGTGGTATTGGTGGTTCTATTGCGGGTGCTATTGGTGGTTCTTGGATAGGTGAAAAGATATCTGGTTTATTCATGAACCCAGAAGACTATATTCCTGACGAGGCTAAGAAAGGTGGTCCGCTACTTGAATACTATTCAGGTATGAATCTTCTAAATGACCCTGAAGGTCCTATCACTGATGATGAAGATAAAGCAAAACTTCAAACGTATCTCAATGGTTTAATCACACCTAATTCTATTAAACCAACTATTGAAAAGGCGATGGCTGATCCAGTCTTTAAAGCAATACCTGCTGATATGAAAGCGGATGCATTTATTGAATCGTACTTAGGTGGGTTACAATCAGTCGTTAAAAACTTTGGTTTACCTGAAGATGTGGTTAATAAGTTCTCTGATGTTGTTCATAAAATTTTAGATCCTAAGAAAACTACTGTGTCTGATACAGAACACAAAGCTCGAATGGATGCCGCGAACAAAATCGTTGAACAAAGTAAACAACCTACATATTGGGGTTACCAAACAACTGGCTTCCCTAATAGACAGTATAAAGCTGAAGACATTGCTCTAGTATCTGCTTATGATGAAACAACTAAGGACGTTAAGTTTAGTAACTTGATCGCTGAACAAGGTGCTAAAGGTCTTGAAGTCATGAAGAAAAATGGTGCTAGTGCGGCTGATATTAGAGCGGCTCAAACACAGCTCGACAATCAACGTGGTTTATCACTAGCAGACTTCCTTGCACTCAATAAAGGTAACGCTATATCAACACTCGATATTAAAGACACAAAAGAGAAAGTCTTTAATGAAGACGGTTCAGTTAAAGCATCAGCCGCAGATGTGAATACAATTAAAGGTATTGACAAAGTTGCTACTGCTCAACAAGCTGATCTCGCTAAACAAGATATTGACCAATTAGAGAAGATGGCTGATACTGCTAACAAGAAATCAATCGGGGCTCAAGCATTAGCATTAAGTAGTAAGATTGGTACTTGGTTAGGTAATCAGTTGCCTCAAGCTGTTGTTCCACTAATAGGTTTAAACGCAACATTGAACATTGATAACTCCCGTGAAAATGATAGCGGTATTTCATTTGAAGATATGGTTGCTAATGACCCTAACGGTTCTAAAGGTGTTAATGCACCTCCAGGTCTTGGTGCTACAATGGGTATTGCCTCTACTGCTTTAGGTGGTGGTGCATCTGGTTGGGGTGGTATTGGTGGTAGCCCTACTGCTAGTATGCAAGGTGGTGGTTCTGCTATTGGCGATGGTGATATTGACAAGTCTAATATGAGAGCTTTAGGTAAATTCGGTGATGTACGAGCTCTTATTGAATATGGTATGCAATTCATCGGTAAAGTTGAATATAGCCAAACAGGTCCACGAGATCCTAAGAAAGGGTCAGCGGATTGTAGTTCATTTGTTAAAGTATGTCTTGAAGATGCTTGGGGTGTTAAGGGTGTGCCTGGAAACTCAGAAGCTCAATTCACTTGGAAAAAAGGACGAGTGGTTAAGTATGATGAATTGAAACCTGGCGACTTAATGTTCTTTAATCACCCGGCTGCATTTGCTAAGAATAGACCAATAGGTATTTCACACGTTGCGTTCTATATTGGTAATGACGAGATCCTACATTGTAGTGGTCGTAAAGGTGTTAATAGAATGAAGATGGGTGGTTCATACAAACGCTTCTTCTATGCAGGTAAACGTTTAACTGAGTCTGGTAGTACATCAACAGCGGTTGCTTCTGTTACATCAGCTCCAGGTGGTTATGGTACTGCTGACCTTAATAGTAGTGCAGGTATGGGTTCAAGTCCGAACATGGCATTTAACAATTCAGGTGGTGTTCCATTAGCTCCGCAAGCACAAGGTGAACAAGCAGTTGGTCAAGGTGGTACTCAAGGCAGTGGTTATACTGGTGCTCTTGATAAATACATACGTCAAGGTAACGGAGAGTTTGGTGGTAACATCAATGGTCTTAACCAACAAGAAATGGCAGGCTTAGCCGCTACACTTGCTCAACGTGAATCTGGTGGTAATCAGTTTATTGAGAACAAATGGGGTTATTTAGGACTTTATCAATTTGGTGCCGCGGCATTAACCGAAGTTGGTTTAATTGATCGTAAGAAATATGACGAAGCAATCAAACAAAACCCGGGTATTGCTAATGGTTCAGACGCCAGAGCCCATAAAGCGTTCTTAGCTAATCCGTCTAATTGGACAATCCCAGGTGGTAAAGATGCCTTCTTAATGGACAAGTCAATGCAAGATCGTGCATTAGCTACCATGATGAATAAGAACAAAGCTACTATGGAACGTAAAGGTATCCAGTTTAGTTCTTCGGCAGACTTGGCAGGTATGTTACTAGGCGCACACTTAAAAGGTGTTGGTAATGCTGTCAAATATAAAACGAAAGGTGTAGATGCGAAAGATGGTCTTGGTACAAGTATATCTCAGTATTATGCTTTAGGTAGTAAAGCTGTTGTATCAGGTACAGGTACTCCGTTAAAAGCGGCAACTACTTTACCAGATGGACAAGCTCCATTAACTGATACAGCTTCTGCAACTATGTTAGTAACACCTCAAACTTTACCTAGCCCTAAATATGCTCTTGAAACACAATCAAGACTTAAAGGCGAGGCACAAGGCTCAACTGTTACTAATGCTAAGAATACTGCTATGCCAATAGTTATTCCACCGAGCAAGCCTGCTGATATTGGTCAGCAACAACCGAAAACCTCGATTGATGATCCTCAATTATTGCTCGCAACTACTCAATTATTTAACTAGGAGAACGTATGCCTAATCTATCGCTAGATGCTTTAATGGCAAATAGAACGTATATGATTAAGCTGACACACCCCGATACAGGACAAACTTGGTCGGGGCCTATTTCAGCAGACTTCAGCGTTCAAGCATCTTCACAATATAGTAGCCCTTTCGCTGACAACAAACAAGGCTTGCACGATAAGTTAATGGGAGCTCAACAAGTATGGCAGAATATGACTTCTCGTTTAGGTATTGAGGCTGGCTCTATTCCAGTAGCCTCTATGAAAACGTTGTTAGACTCTGTATCAGTTTGGTCTGGTACTGAAAAGCCTGTGTTTAGTATTCCGATTACCTTTATTGCAACATCATATAAAGACAATGTTCAAGCTAAAGCGGTTAATCTTGTTTCAATGGTATATCCGTCCAATCAACAAGGCCTATTACAAGGTATCACTGATAGTGCGGCTAATGCTATTGGTGGTGCAATAGAATCTGTTAGTAAAACATTCGGCGGGTCTATTAAACAAAATACTGGCTTATCAAAAGAAGCGTCCTTTATGCGACAAGAATTAGTAGCTCCAGGTGGTTTCGCTCCAATGGGTGCAACTGCTAAAGGGACATACATGTTAGAAATAGGTACATGGTTTAGAGCTACTGGTCTTATCCTACAAGACGCCTCTATTGAGCTTTCTAAAGAACGTATGCCTAATGGACACGCACTCTGGGCTGTTGTAACAGTAACACTAACCCCTTGGCGTTTATGTACGCAAGCAGAATTCCAACAATACTTCTTAACAGGTGGTGGATTATCTGGTTTATTAGGTGCTGTTCAAAATGCTGTTACTGGAGCAGTAAATAATGCAAGTGGTGGTTTACTTGATAAAGCAGGCGACTACATCGCTAGTACAGATCTTGGTAAGAGTGCTATCAATGCTGTTAAAGGTGCTCGGGACTATATTGACCAAGGTGCTAAAGCTCTTAATGATTACTTTAAATAGAGGTGCTTATGTTCTATATAGATGTTAAAGTCGAGTCTTCAAACAGATATAACATTCGTAAGTTCTGTAAGTTTGAAGAAGGTCTATATGATGATATGACCTCTTATTTCTTAGAAGAGCTTAATAAGTTACCGTCAGCAGGTGCATATGAAATAACCAAAATAGAGGCACGACCTGATGTATATAGCCGGGATATTTATGGTACAGACAAATACTGGCAACTACTGCTGCGATACAACAATATCGCTAACTTGCACCAATTAAGTTTAGGTACTGTATTATTCTATCCGTCTATCACCGCATTAGAAACACTCTATTTTAGTTTAAAAAGTAAGGCAGGTAATCAATGATCATTGTAAAAGATTATTACAAACTTCTTCTGACTATATCAGGTCAAGAGTTTGCAGATGCTAATGACATTAAGATTATTGACTTATCCATAATTGAAGAGGCGGGTCTCCGCCTCCCTACTATGGAATTAGTATTCGATTGTGTTAAACAAGACATTATTGCATTGTTACACGAAGGAAGTGAACTTAAGGTTTCACTAGAAACAGATGGTGAATATAATTCTGGCTATACACTAGAAGAAACATTCTTCTTGTTGAACCCGTCTATTTCATATAATGGACACAATATGTGGCGGGTACGTTTAGTTGGTATTCATAAATGCCACCCCCAATGGATTAAACCTCAACACGGTATTCAAATACCTCCGCTTAACAGTAAGAAGATGCTTATTAGTAAAGTAGGTGTATATGGTGGTGTTGATTTAATGTGGCCCGGCGATCCACCTGATACTATGCACTGGATTGCAAACGGTCAAACACTTTGCCAATACATACAAGATATTTGGCTACACGCAGACTTAATGCCTTCAGCTTTATTATGTGCGGCTACCCATGCAGGTTTCCGTATGTATGATATGGATATCCTTGTTAAAAGTGGACCTCGTTGGGAGGCAAACTATCAAGGTACTCCTATTCCTAGCAAGATCATTTATGAACCTATGTATGAGGTTGAAACTCGAACCGCTATGGTTAATACATTAGGTGCTAAAGGTATGGACAGAAACATCTACCATACTGACAAAGGTAAATTAGCAAAAGAAACGCACGACAGAGCTTTGAAATTAGTACAAACACCTCGGGATAATGTTAGTGGGCAACAACCTAAGAACTACAACCCTACATACTTTCAATCTCGCAACGTGCATAGCAACTGGGGTAAGTGTTACGACCACAACACGCTTTTCCTAAAATATCTTAGTACGGTCAAAACAACAATATTGTTTTCAGACTGTATTAAGGCTATACACCCTCTTGATACTGTTATGTTCTTTGAACGTGTATTAGATGACCATGATCAACTTTTGCAATCTACTGAACAGAATAGTGGACTTTATATCGTTACTAAAGTATCAAGACGTTTAGTTAATAACACTATTCGTACGCTTGTAGAAATGTGTCGCGAGTCGAGTGTTTTAAAAGGATAATATATGAGTTTTGTCGCATTCTCAACAACAGAAAAACCGCAGAGACGTTTTGCAGGTACACATATTGCTATCGTGGTGAACAATAAAGACCCGAAGAAAGTAGGCTGTGTTCAAGTTCGTATTCCCGGTCTTATTGACGGTCCTAATCCAGTATTGCCTTGGGCTACACCAATAATGCCAATCAGTTTAGGTGGTAATGCTAACGCTCAACAAATGAGTGTGCCTAACATTGGTGCTCGTATCACTGTTAAGGTTATAGACCAATATACTATTCAATATAGTGGTTGGATGCCATCTGAAATAACTAAGAATGACAAAATGAATGAAGACTACCCCGATACTTATGGGGCAGTTGATGAACAAGGTACTGGTTGGCGTATCAACAAGAAACAACAGTACATTGAGGTAACGCATAGTAGTGGCTCTAAAGTTATTCTTAATAAACAAGGTGATATTACAATGACAGCGGCACGTGATATTACAATACAAGCCGGTCGTCATATAAATATTAAAGCACCTAACAACATTAACATAGAGGCAACATCAGCACTAGCACTTAAAGGTCAGTCTTCAACTTATGACTCTAAGTCTGGTACAACAATTAAATCTGGCGGTGCTTTAACTGTTAAAGGTAGCCCAACAGCAATTAACTAAGGATGGTATATGAATTTCTTAGAAGAGTTCGTAACTATTATACCTGCATTACGCAGACATAGAGCTACATACGCAGGTACAAATGTAATGCAACAGATTGATGATCTCATTGTAACATTACAGAACATCGTTGAAGACGCAAATACTGTAATAGATCAATACACACATAGCCTTCAATTAGCTTACGAAGATACATTGGATAATAAAATCCTTCCGGGTTTAAAATCAGTACCTCGTTATCAGTATGATGTTATTGAATTGATATCTAATGGACAGTTATTCACGTCTAGAGCTTACATTAAAAGCATAGACGACACACTTAACGCACACAAAGTTGGCGATGATATTAGTGGTATCGTAATTCAACTTGAGAACACTGTTAAACAAAACGTGGAAAAACTACGTCTAATTTGTAGTCTTATAAATGAGATCCGTGAACTAGATGCAAACCATAATATCTTGTTTAGTAAAGCGTTCGAACTACTTAATAATAAGTCAATGTTGCGATATTATCGCGGTTTAGCTGAACATAACCCGGCTGTTTATATAACGTCTGGGTTATTTGTTTTAGATGACATTGACCCTGATGACCCTAATCTGATTGCAAATATACATAGACGTATATTTGAGAAAACCAACTATACATCAGAATCAATACGTTTACGCAAGGAGTTAGATAATGCCATTCGTAGTACGCAAGGGTGATAGAACTCAAGGACACTCGGGGCACGGACCATTAACACTAACTATATGTGCAGGTGATGTTAAAGGTAACGGTTTACCCATTGGACTTAAAGGCGATGTAGCCACAGGCTCTGACCACGATGGTACAATAGTAGATTGTAGTTCAGATGTTACTGTTAATGGTAAAGGTGTTGCCCGTGTTGGTGATAAAGTTAGATGTGGGGATGCGTTTGCTACTGGGTCTAGCGACATAAAGGTGAACTAAATGGGAATAATTAGAACCGAAACAGTAAACAAATCTATTTATTCTGATATTAACCCAGATAATCCGTTCGATAAATCGTTAGTAGAAAATGCAGAAGCTGTACTATATGCTCTCACAAACATATTTGGTACAGACCAAGACGAGAGATTGTTTAATCTTGATGTTACTGCAAACTTGAACGATCTACTATTTGAACCTATATCAGATGATATTACGAGTTTGATTTACGCTAGGGTAGTAAATGCTATTCTGCGGTTTGAACCTCGTGTACGTTTAAATAACCAAAACTCTTGGGTTATTCCAAACTACGATGCAAATGAATACATCGCTTACTTTGAGTTTACGATTATTGGTTTGCAAGGTACTTATAATCAAGGTTTCCGCTTACCTAAAGTGGGAGGATAAATGTATATCGTAAATACAAAAAGCTTATCAGAAGATGAAATCAAAGCTGACCTACTAAACTTTGTTGCGGGTCAACCTGATAGTAAACGTTGGTTAGACTTTTTTGATGGATCGCACGGTCAAACTATTATAGAATTATGTAGTGGTATCGGGGCACTCTTATCATATCAAGCTAGTGCTAACAGACGTGAAACAAACCTTCTGACAGCAAAACTTAAATCAAGTCTCTATGCTATGGCATACACTTTAGGTTATCCAGTTAATCGCAAGCTATGTAGTAAAGTAAAGCTAACGGTAACTAACCAAAGTAACGCCGAGATTTATTGGCAAAGACATATTCCAGTAGGTTATTTTAAAGGTAGTCCTATTGTATTATTAAAAGACCAAGCTATCCCACCAGGTCAATCTGTTATTGACTGCGTGGTAGGTGAATGGGAACAACAACGTTTTCGTATTACAGAATATGAAGATTACTTACAGATTGCTATCCCATTAGAAACAGACATTGAATACATTGATAACGAACTTGTTGAAGTATCACTAAATGATGTTCGTACTAAACTAACACGTTATCCTGAAGATATGGAATCTGATAACTTAGTTATTAAGACATTGATTAACCATATCGTTATCATGTTTGGTAGTCAGGTTATGGGTAGACCTGCTAAAATCAATGATGTACTGACCGTGTCATACTTAAAGATTAAACCACGTTCAGACGTTGAAAGTGCGGTATCATATACACTTCGTGACTTGCAGATTGACCAAAAACTTGAATGTAGTAACGTAGAACTTATTCGCCGTGAACAACCCGAAGATGACTTGCTTAAACTAGCCCGTATCATTCCAGGTTACTTTGCATCAAAACGACGTATGGTAACACCATCAGACCACGAGGCTATCGTTATGTCTTATCCGGGTGTACGTGATGCTAAGTTCGCATATGGTATCTGTAGTGTAGATCCACTTAATAAACATAATCAAACATTATGTACGGCTGCATCTGGTACTTGGAATAAGATTTCCACAGGTTGTTGTACTCAAGGTATGGCATATCTCCAGTACAATGAACAGGCTTGGTTGAACTCTGAAGAAGACTTGGTTTACAAATACCTAGAAGATTTCCAAATAGCAGGTGAGCATATTATTTTCCGTAAAGGTGAACCAGTATTAGTGAACCTTAAAGCGACAGTGGTATTAAAACCTAACGTTAATTCAGAAGACATTAAAGCCCAAATTGTTAAAGCGGTTGAGTCTCAATGTTATAAATTAGGTGGCATATTCAATATCGCTCAAGCTACTAAAGAAATAAATGAAATCCCAGGTGTTTATCAATGTTACGTTCAACGACCATTTAAAGATAGACAACTAGCTTTCTATGGTTATTTTAAACCGGGGAATGTTGAAATATCGTTTACTTCTGAAATCAACCTCAGTAGCGACTTTAAAGATATCACTGGTGGTTACACACCTGATATTAGTTAGGAGGCAGTATGGCTAAAAAACCAATACCTGTCTTAACACCACCTAGTCATCATTACACACCACAAAATCTGAAGTATAAGGTACTCTACCAAGAAATCAATATGTTGTTAGATTACCTTATTCAGAAGTGTTATGAGCCTCACGTTATCAATATGCGTGATAAGTTAAACCCACTAGGTGAAGGCTTTGACCCTGAAGAGTTCTTACAATTAGTAGATGGGTACAAATATAAAGACTTGATCTTTAAAAACGTAAACCCTCGCACTGTGGCGGTTTTGCTACCTCGTATTTATACTCTTAAAGGTACTAAGAAAGGTCTTAAACTATTACTTAACCTGCTTGGTATTAAAGCAGATATTTATATTTGGTGGGAGATAGTTAGAAACCTACAACGTAACAATAAAGAAGCTCAAGAGTTCCGTTCTAAATTTGGTGATATTCAAATCCGGGATATTGAAAATTGTAGTATCTACCTAAACTATGTTGATAAACTAGGTGGCGGTGGTTTTGCTTCTATATTGCACGGTGATATAGATATCAAACTAAAAGAACTTGTTACTGCTTTCCTATGGGTGTGTGCGTTTATTAACGTAATCAACATCCTACGTGAGTTTAGAGAACAGTTTAATCTATTAGACGAATTCAAACACACAGGTTCTTACCACAATATCAGTGTAACCTATGATAGTTATACTTGGCGTTCTGGCAATATAAAAAGAGAATCAGACGTAATTTATGATGCAAAGCATAAATATAATGAGACCGACTTAGAGTATCGTAAACCAATAGACAACAGTTTAATTCCGGGATATATTTATACTGAAAGAGAACAACGTTGGATATCTGTTGGTAGTGATCTAAATCACTTTGAGCATTTTGCTTTCTCTAGTAATCTGACACTAAACTCAGCGATATCAACTGACAGTCAGGAACTAACTCATTATATTCGCGATGTCGTTATATCAGGTGACTTATTAGTAGGTAGTACGCTTACTGCTATGAATATGTCTACAAGCAATAACGTTAGTGATAACATCTTGATAATAGATGAAGTACCTGTTAGAGATTCTTCAGATGCGTCTAAATTGTTGTACGATCCTAAGTACAAATACAATTCAAAAGCACCTCCAGACATTTCATCTAAGACACCAGATGGTGATTTAGCTTATGACAAACCAATGTCTGAAAGAATTAATTTACAATCAACCCTTAATTTCACAATAGAAGAGGATTAACCTATGCAAGTTACAGAACAAGGCATCGCATTACGTGGTCGTGTTAAAGTAGTCGTTGAAGAAAACGGTGTAGAAACCGTACATCATATCAAAGACAACATTATCGTTAATATCGCTCGCGAGTGTTTGTGCCATCTTATTACTGCACCACAAACAAACCGTCATATTACAAAAGCATATTTCGGTACTCAAGGTCACACTGGTCAAGATATTCTTAACCCTAAAGCACCTTTAATCACTGACAGTAAACTAACAGATACTGCTCCGTTTATTAAAAATGTTAGTGGGTTTACTATGATGCCTGAAACAGGTACTAAAACAAGTGTAGACTTCAATATTACACTAGAGAAAACTGAAGGTAATACCACAGGTGCTAATGGTAAAGCATATACTGAGGCAGCACTATATACAGCAGGTGGTCATATCTTTGCTCGTGAAACATTCCCGGCAATCGTTAAAACTGATAGCCGTCGTATTACATTCGTGTGGTCAATCCTATTCTAATATAGAGGTGTCATATGGCAAACAAGATTTTTAATTTGCTAGATGAACTAAACTGGATTACTTCAGGTGAACCTGTTAGTGGCGACTTCCGTACTGGTAACAGTATAATTCCGGGTGTTGCTAACCGTGTACCTAGACAGTTGCAAGGTTTAATTCAAGCTATTGCACCTATGTTATCTACTGACTTAGGTGATTTTCGTTCTCAGTATATTGAAGAACAAGAAAAATTAGATTTACGTTACAACAGCATTGTCATCTTACCGAAGAAAGGTGGTGGCGAATATGCTATTTTCCAGATTGAACGTACTCTTTCAAACTATCGTGATAAAGGTTACTGTTATGTTACTAACCAAACTAAGACTAACATTGTTATTGATGATATTCGTGATATCAACGGCGCCAAATCCCAAGTTACCTTAGCTCCAGGTCGTAGCGTTAAACTGGTGCCTTTTGTTTATACGTCTAGAGATACCAATTTAAGTGTTAAGTCAGAAAGTATTGAAACATTCGACGGCGCTAGTTTAACCTCTAACATTGAAACACTTCCTGACCCAATGTCTTTACCTAAGGGTATCACTATTTGGAATACAAGTACACGAGCTCGTTTAATCAAGAAAGGTACTCCGGAAGTTAATGGTAACAATAGTGGTATTATGATCGGTATCAGCACTGGTGTAGATACAGCCGCAACAAACGGTTTCTCTGCATTGTTGATTGGTATCAATAAATTAGGTGTAATCACACTTCGTTCTAACTTTGGTGGTGCATATATCAATGCTTATACTGAAGGTGATGCTGAAGATGGTATTATCACTGATGATCGTCAAGTAACAGCAGACGGTCGGGATGCTAATATACAATCAGGTCAAACAAAATGGCACCCACGTTATGAAATCAAACCTACTTACAATGCCTCAACAACTAAAGACGGTATCGTTAATATCTTTGATGAACGTGTAACCCCAACATCTAACACTGTTTTAGGTGCTCAAACATATTTAGCACTTCTTGATAAACTTAATCGTTTAACATCAACGTTTGAAGATGGACGTTATTCAAGAAACACATCAGATTCTCAATCTAAGGCAACTACTGAAGACCCAAATACTACTCGTGATAGTTTAATCTTAACTAATCATCGTAACTGTCCAACAGAAGGTCGTACTTACTGGGTTCACACGTATTTCAATAAGAACACACGTTTACGTTGGCAGACAGCAACTTGGGCAGACACCAATGTTCGTAATGGTGCTACAATCGTCTATGCTCGTACTGCTATGGGTGAAGACGGTAGCAATAATCAATGGACACCTTGGACACAAATCAATACGCCTAACCAGATTGACGCCGCAACTGATAACACGTTTACTGGTTCTAATACTTTCAATAAAGGTATTAACGTAAAAGGTTTACGTGCCAATGCAGGTGCTCATACCAACGAAAATGCGACAAATAATAATGCTCCGCTTTACGTTGATTATGAGAATAACCAGTTAGTATCTGCTAATGGTTCTTATGCTTATCCACTTGCCCGAGTTAAAGTAAATGATAGTGCCTTCACCACAGGTGTTGTTGGCGATAACAGAACTAATACCGTTACGAAAGGTTATCATTCTCTAGTAACACCTGACGGTATGAAACTTTGGTCTTATTTCCGTAACGGTGACTTTTTAGCTAATCACGGTGATATTATCAATGGTAGCGGTGAGAAGTTAAGCGAAGCACTTGTATATAGAGGCTATTCAAGAACAACTGACCGAACTAATTTAAAATCCGGTCATTATATCGTAGGTTGGCACGGTGACGATAAATTACAAGCACAATTTATTGCTGAAGCCGCACCTCAAGATCTTACATTACCAAGTAGTCTTGATTATCAATTATTACAAATCAATTCCGAAAAACAAGATTTCGGTATACTTGTCGGTAGTGCTACAGAAGTATATCTTCGTGTTAATGACACAGGTAACAATGGTGGTGAACAGACATCACCTAATATTGCTTGGTCTCAATTTATAACCAATAGAAATCTTGCGTCTACCACATCTGTGGGTGCTGTTAAACTTGCGGCTACTTGGAAAGAACAAACACAAAATGTTGTTCCGGTCTCAATGTTTAGAGAATTAATTGAAAAATCCGTATTAGTAGGCGACGGTGTCTATGACAGTAACACTAAAGGTGTAACTAATCTTTCCAACTTAGAACCATGGGGTTCATCTGCTATCGCTGCTATTGCGGGATATGCTAATATTGAATCTCACATACGAGCTGACATACACCCTTATGGTATTGTCTTTAAGCTAGGGCAAAATAATTATACCAATGCTAAGATTTATATTCCACATGCGAACTCAACTTTGTATAAAGACGGTGACCCGAGTCGTTTATCTTGTTTCTATTTAAGAACATCACACCAGAAAGCAGCTAATGATAGAGGTGAGTCTGATTATAAATCAGATTGGTTTAAATATATGTCCACTGATTATTGGACAGGTATTCCGTTACCATGGCCTGCACAATGGGTTCCAGGTGGTTTCTTGGCTATGAATGGTGCGGCTTTTGATAAGAGTCGTTACCCACGTCTAGCTCAACTATATCCTAGTGGTTTTCTACCAGACTTACGTGGCGAGTTTATTCGTGGTTGGGATGCTAATCGTGGTGTTGATGCTAACCGTGGTTTACTAAGTCATCAAGACGATGCTAAAAAACAAACGTATATAGAATTCCAACATATGGATATCCAAAACAGTGATCCGGGTGTTGTTAGAGGTGAAGGTGATTTATCAACTATGCAGTGGTCTGAGAACGGTTACTACGGTGGTGAGAAAGGTTGGTCTACACGAAATGTGGGTAAGTATAACTCTTACTCAATAGCGGCCTCATTAACAAAAGATGTGTATAACTATCAGATGAACGATTTATTACGAAAATTCTGGATTGGTAACGGTACAGAAACTCGTCCACGAAACGTTGCTTTCCAATATATTTGTTACGCCGCATAAGGAGACACTATGGCTATTGAATTTAAAAACGGCTTTGCTACCGAGAGCGGTCTAGTTACTGTTTATAATGTTAATAGTAACGGCGAATATATCGGTACATCAGAAGAATGGGTATCAGCAGGCACAGGGTTGCCTGCTAACTGTTACATTGAAAAAGCGTTAAATCCTCGTAAAGGGTACGCTATTGTTAGAAACTCATCTGACAAGTGGGAATACATCGAAGACCATCGTGGTGAAAAAGTGTATTCTAAAGAAGACGGTACTGAGACCACCATTCAAACTTTAGGTCCAATCCCGGATACACATACTACTTTACCACGACCGTCATCAGCTTATACATTCGACAACAAAAAGAATGAATGGGCATTAAACGATGCTCTAGCTAAAGACCATTTAACCAAACAGCAAGAAGCAGTATGGGAACAAATTAAGGCTTACCGTGCTAGTCGTGCTAAACTGGGTGTTCATATCAAGTCTGTCGATAAATGGTTTGAAACAGGTGAAGAAGAGAAAATCAAAATCCTAGGTTTACTAGCACTTGTTGATAGAATGGGATTACCATCTGATGCAACAGTTCCGGGTTTCGACTGGGCTACAATGGATAATACTACTGTTCCAGTAACTAAAGATCTCTTACTCGAGATCATCACTGAGATGGCTAAAGCAGAAAATGCTGACCACTTAGTTAGTTGGGAACATCACCAAGAAATGCTTAAAGTAGAAGATCCAACAACTTATGATTATAAGACACATTGGGTACCTCGCTTTAATGAATCTGGTATTACTGTCAAACCTAAAGTACGTCCACCAGAACCAACACCTGCTTCTGCCACAACTATTAAACCAGGAGCACATCAATGATATATGTCGCCTTTTATAAGGGCGACTCTACTAAGAAAGGAGTCGCCGGTCTTCGTGAACGTATAGAAGATAAAGTCATTCGTTGCGTTACTAAAGGTCCTTACTCTCATTGTGAAATTGCTATCCCCGATAATGCAGGTTATTACTCATTATTTAGTAGCAGTCCACGAGATAAAGGTGTGCGTACCAAAACACATAAACTTAATCCTAACAAATGGGATATCCTACCAATCAATGTAGAGCCAAAGCAAATTATTGACTTCTATAATAAAACGCAAGGCCTACCATACGATATGTTAGGTGTACTTGGTATTGTACTACCATTTAAAGATGGTCGTAATAAATACTTCTGTTCAGAATGGTGTTACAATGCTATTTTCAATTCAACAGACGGTTTCCGTGTAGACCCTAATCGTCTTTACTCAATCATAAAGGACGTGTATGGCACTGACAAGACACATTAAGGCTAAGTGTTTCACCACTATACCTATTCGTCTTGAGCTATTCAATAAAGACAATGAACCATTAGACCTATCTAATTGCGAATTTGTTTTCACGGCTCGAGAAAATGTTGAATCTGAAGTAGTTATTGAGTGTAGCAGTAGTAACGGTGATGTTACTGAACTAGCTCCGGGAATTGTTGAAATAACAATAGCGGCGTCTAAAGTAACTAAACCACGTGTACTGTTATATGATATCTTCATATTCCAACCTAACTTTCAACGTTGTTTGGTGGAAGGTACATTAACACTAGAACCTAGTTTAACCCAAAAGGTAAAATAAACTATGAAAGTAGATCTATATTCATATGAAACAGGAATAGATCTACCACAACCTAATCTTAACGTTAATCCTAAACCGAATAACACTAAGACAGGTGTTAATTCTAATCCTGTTGCAAAGACAAGTGGGTGTGGTTGTTCATCAGGCGATAACATAAAAGTTAAAGTAGGTGACGATAATATCAACATTCACTTAAATATAAATCAAGGTCTTCAAGGTCCAACTGGTGAACAAGGCAAAACAGGCTTATCATTCTATGAAGAAGCAGTAGCTAAAGGTTTATTCACAGGGACTTATGAAGAGTTCTTAACAAAATACGTTCCAAAGCTAGTTGCTGAGAATGTAGATCCTACTACTATCCCGGCGTCTATGACTTGGGCTAACTCTAACTGGTAAAAATTATGAGCGATCAAATTTTCTTCTTTAAAGAAACAAGTGTTCCATCTCAGCCTAAACCGAACTCTGTGTATGCAATTAAGCGTCCAGAGTCTAATTACGTTGAGCTATATGTAACCACTAAAACTGGCGAGATGCAACGTTTAATCAACGAATCAGATGTTAATAACATTATCAACTCTAAATTCGCGGCTGCCGGTTCAACTACTGTTGTAGATGATATTGCTGCCCGTAACGCACTACAAAACGTTGTATCGGGTGCACAGGTTTATGTAGTAGATGCTTCTGCTGATACAAACGTTACATCTGGTGGTGCGATGTACATCTATAACGGTACTACTTGGATTAAAACAAGTGAAACCGAAAGTATGGACGTTATTTTACAATGGTCTGGTATCACAGGTCGTCCAAACAGTACACCTACTGAAATCGACAATGCGGTTCAAGCGTCCCACACTCATGCTAACAAATCTACATTAGATAAGTTTTCAGAGAGCGTAGACGGTCGTCTTCAATTTGACGGTAAATCACTTTCTACTGACTGGAATAAAGTAGGTTGGTAATAAATGAAAAAGACAGGACTTTTGCTAGATTGCGCTCGTCGGTTCTATTCACTAGATGAATTAAAGCAAGTAGTGCAGAAGGTTGCTGACTTAGGTGGTCATTACGTTCAACTACATTTCTGCGATGCGGAAAACTATTGTATTGAAAGTAATGTACTCGGTAATAGACCTAGTGCAACTGTTCTGTCTTTTGCTGACATCAGAGCTTTATCTGACTACGCTACCAGTCTAAATATTGAGTTAATCCCCGAACTAGAGTTGCCTGCCCATTGTAACAAAATGCTTGACCTTTTGTTTAATCATAATTGGGACTTATGGAATGGTGCTCGTACACATGAAGGTGGTTATCAGCTACACTTAGGTTCACCTGAAACATATCAGCTTGTTAAAGACCTACTTACTGAATTGTTGTCTTGCTTTACTAATGCTAAGACAGTACATTTAGGTGGTGACGAGTTTGAATATGGAACAGAAAACACTAAGACTAATGTATGTAACTTCTTCAACAACCTTTCACTATGGTTAATTGAGAAAGATATTCGTACTAGAGTCTGGAATGACTTTATTACTAAAGACATCATCACTGGTGGACTTCTTAATAAACGTATTCAAATAGTTTACTGGAGTCAAACTGGTGAGGCTACGCCTAAGTCAGAAGTAGAGGCTACTCGGTTACGAGACCGTGCTACTATGACCGAGCTACTGAACGACGGGTTTTCTTGTTGGAACTCTACTGCTTGGTTTGCGTATGCTGTCCCTAATGCTAATGAATGGAACTCACATAATGGCGATTACGCCGCACGTGATATTTATAGACGATGGGACTTATCTATTTCAGGTTACCAAAACACTTTTACTAGGTCTCCCGTAGATAACGTATTAGGCAGTATGTTTTGTATATGGTCTGAACATGCGGTACATGCTTCTCTAACTCAAATACTAACATTCCGGGCATATCACATTAAGGCGCTATTCGATATAACTAATTCCTATAACACTAGCGATATTGTAACAGCTTCCCAATTATTGGAGGCTTCATACGATGCATACATAATACCTTCAATGGTAACTGGTACAGGTTCGTTTGAGCTAATGGGTAACTCTGTATTGAATTTATTAGACGACGCCACCCGTACAATCAACTTAGTACCTTGGGAAGAAGTTAAACGATACTCAATACGAACTGATGGAACTACACCTCGTATAACAGGGTCAAATCTCCAGTATAAGAACGTTACGTTTAATCACGCAGAACTTTATGTCCCACTAACTGAAATGCAAGAAAGAGATAAAATGATAATCAGATTCGAAAAAATAGTGTCAAAACTTCCGACTGAGCTAGAGCCTAATACTATCTATTTCGTTCGTGTGGGTACAGGTTTTGACTTATATGTAACAGATATGACAGGTAAAATAGCCAACACGCTTAACCTACCAAAAGGTGTATCTGAAACACCAACACCACGCACTAAATCTTGGATTGAGTATATCACGGAATATCAATACCAACAAGGTATTCAATTAGCAGATGGTGCTATGAAATATATGAATGAGTCGCTAGAACCTAACACTGTTTATCGACTTATTAAAAACAACGTAGATTACATCTTAGATAGACCTTCCTTAGAAGGTGCCACTATTTTAGCTAAGAGAGGTTTATAATGAGTATTGAATTTACCGGCACAACAGATAACAGCAATTTTGACTATATAGTCAATCAAACAACACCAAACTATAGAGTAATCGGAGCTCCGGACCCAGGCAGCTCCGTCATGCTTAGAACAAAAGAAAATCAGAAGGTGTTATTTAAAAATGAAGCCTTGATAACTACGCCAGAAGGTGGCGGTACTAATAGTCCAAATATTAACACTGTCGGTGTAAGAAATAGTGAGATAGTTTTCGACAGTTGCAATATCCTTATTAACAAAACATCCAAACAAAGAAAGGTTACAGAAGGAAACATCAAGTTTATAAACTCTAACATTATAGTACTGCCAGAAGGCGACCGCATAAACTTTAATGCTGATAGAATTGAAGGTATGCATCTAAGTGTTAGACGAAGAACACCTCGTGAACAAGTATTTTTATATGTGAACCAGAATACTGTTATTCAAGGGTTGCCTGGAAAACCCAATTTATTTGAAGGGCTATGGTGTATTGAATTAGCACGTGGCGTGAAAATCAAGGATACAACCTTTAAAAATACTGGACCTAATATATTAAACTGGAGTGCAGGTAAAGTCTCAGTACGTGGGCTAACATTGAATGACGGTACACCAAAACAAAATTCTGTGGACTGCGATGCTTGGATCAATGATAGAGGAACCACTGCTAACAATATTCTATTCTATTCGTGTAAGCTAAGATTAAATCATGTAACAGGTGGATCTGACGGTAAAGCATCAAGATTTGTCTGTATCAATGAGAAGTTTACTCAGAAGAACTTAAAAATCAAGTATGATATGAAAGGAGAAATACCTGCAAGTTCCAGACTTACGTTTAGAGACTCATTAAAAGGAGATCATGTTACTGCCGAAAGTATATATGCATCTGGATTTTTAACCTTAGAAGATGGCAAACTGAAGAAAAATGGCAATATCATTCCTTATGTAGATTTACTAACTGAGGTAACAACTGATGTACGTTTAAATCAACCAACAGGTATGTTTGACCCGACCAATGTTGTATTACCAAATACTCATAAAGTAAACTGGTCTAGGGTATTTAGACATCCAACAATTAAGACATACTCTGACGAAATCGTAGATCAAATTGACGATGTTGGTGCAACACTAGGTACACCGACAGTAGCTGCCGAAATTAAGCTAACGGTCGATGAAGAATATCGACCTATTGAGAATAATAGCACTTGTACCTTCAGTTTGAATACTGATAAGATACACGTTCTTGTTAATGGAATTATGTCTACCCAAGACATATACAACAAGTGGAAAGAATTCTTATATACAGATGACGGTTTCACATACGATGAAAACCTTATCACTGCTAAGAATGGTATCTTAAATATTAAAGGTGATGCTACAATACGTGCCTCAGTTACCGCACCTCGTAGTGCAGATCACCTACAGCAAATTATCGCTACAGGTACAATTACAATTAGTTCAGATGTAACTGTTGCAGTTCCTTATGCCGATATTAACAGCTTAGGTTCAATCGAAGTAATCGGGGTTAAAGGACACACTGTTCGTATTAAGAAAGTTAGTGATCGTAGTGTGATACTGGAAACACCAATCCAGAAGAAAAACAATGCTATCATCAGCTTAACAGCCGCTATGCTTGCAGAGCCAATCTATATCACTAAAGTGGCAACAGATGGATTAACGCAAGCAGGTACAAGTGCTATTCAACTCGTGAAAGGTGTTAATGACCCTGTTCAACTATACTCTGGTGAACAAGTACAGATTACTAACATTGACGACCTCGCTAAAATCAAGACAGGTCTAAAACAAATTAACGGTGGTGTTAAGAAAGCTTCTATGCTAATACCACATACAGATGACTTAAATATTTAATTGGAGAAACCCATGAACATAGATGTAGCAAAATTTAGAAAGTTTGCACCTAGTCTATCAGCAGAACAAGCAAAAATAATGGTAGACGCACTCAACAAAGAACTACCACGTTGGAATATCACTACACCACGCCGTATTCGATACTTCCTGACACACTGCTTTGCAGAAACATTAGGGTTCACTAAACTACAAGAGAACCTAAACTATACGACTGCGGCACGTATTGTAGCTGTATGGCCTTCACGCTTTAACCTATCTGGAACATCAGGTAAACTAAATGCAAACAACTATCTTCGTAATTCAGTGAAATTAGCAAACGAAGTGTATGCTAATAGATATGGAAATGGTAACGCAAGTTCTGGTGATGGTGCTAAATACATTGGTCGTGGTTTTATGCACTTAACATTCAAAGACAACTACAAACGTGCCTCATTAGCAATATATGGGGACGATCGTTTAGTGCAACATCCGGAGTTAGTTTCAACTGACTTATCAGTAGCGGTAGCGACAGCTTGTTGGTTCTGGAAAACAAAGGGACTTAACGAATTAGCAGACGCCGACGAATTTACCGAAACAACTAAAAGAGTAAATGGTAGTACCAGACCAGTACAGGAGCGTGTACCTATTCTTCGTAATAGTAAAATGTTAGTAGAGTAGAATTATGAATCCTGATTTTCTAGTCAAATTCATAGAACAAATAAAAGACCTTAGTTGCAAACGTGCAGCCGGCTTATTACTGTCAATGGTCATAATGTTATCTGTCTATAAGATAGATAACATTATGCCATATGTAGATCAGTACATTACACCTAAAGAACCACCAAAAGCAACTAAAGGTATTTTATATTCATCTGTGGATTTGGATATAAAAGACGAACACATAGATATGGTTACTTCCTACTTGGAGCAGTATGCCACACCCTACGTTAGGGATTTCGCTTTTATATCAGTGTATAAATATATTCCAGAAGGACCTGATTATTCTTATCAAGGAAGAATTTTAGTGCAGTCGAAGTTTCACCCTACTTTAGCGGACACTCGCACTTTGAAAGAACTCAACTTAGGTTGGGTTCCGCTATGGTCAGGTCGCACTGTAACAGAACACTTGTTTGATAATCAAACAGTGCTTGTATCTTACGATGCAACAGTGAAAGGTTTTGTTATAACAAAGCCACCACAAGACAAGATTACACCGCACCATCTGCATAGCGTTAATACAGACATACTATATGACTTAGGTGTACGATATATTATATATCAACCTATCAAATATGGTGATCGTATAGTGGGATACGTGGCTATCTATTTAACTACTCTAGAAGATAGTAAATATGATAGCTTAGTTGAAATGGCTCGTAGTTTGGGTTCACGGGTTGGTCGTTACTTAGTGGAGGACTAATATGAGATATATGGCTTTTATATTCTTATTAGGTTGCATAATAGGGACGTCAGTCGGTACAACACATAAACAACGGTTAGACCTCGATAGCAAGCAAGTTGTCGAGGTGTACAAATTCAATGTAACCTACATCAAAGGTGTGCCCTTAATCAGTAATCCGAGACTCACATATGGTGAAACGGAAAAGGCACTATTAAGTTTAACTGGATCACATGGTCAGCAAACCTTACAACAACTATACTTAGGTTCACTTCAAACCTTAGTTATAGAAGGTGATATTTACTGGCTAATTCCAATTAAAGATATTGAACGCAGACATCTTAGTGGATTTATGCTTGTCAGATACACGGATTATAGACAACAAGATTCACTCGCTGTGTTAAGCGATAAAGTTGGACAGTATTTAAAACAAGGCTCGTTATGAAAAACAATCAGAAACGTTGGTGGTCATTAAGACCCTTATTTACTTCCCGACGTGGTAATGAACTTAGTTTATCTAAGATCACTATGATAATCGGGATAGGGTTTTCATGTTACATCATGCACAAACTTACTAATGACGGTCGCATGACTGCGGAATATTTTATGATATTCGTAGGTGCAACATTTGGTGCTAATAGTCTTAATAAAGCTATTAGTGTGTTTGGCGAACAACGCCGTTACAATGATGACTATCAATATCAGGATAAACCTGAAGAAAGAGATGACATCGTGGAGAAGATTAAATGATTTCAATATTAAGCACGTTAGGTTTAGCAACCAGTACGTTCTTTAAAGGTCGTACTCTGACTATTATTCTAGCAGTATTAGCTGTAATTGGTATCGTTACAGGTGCAGTTTTGCACACACAGAAAACTCGTTTAGAGACCCAACTAAGTATCGCTAACGAAACTATTTCTCGTCAGAATAGCAAGCTGACAGAATTAACTTCACAATTAGCAATCCACGATAAAGCTGTGCAAGAAGCAGAAGCTAATTATCGTATCACCAAGAACTTGCTTGAACAGGAACGATTGGAATTTAATCGTACTAAGAAAGGGCTTGAACAAAAAATCAAACGTTGGGATGCGCCTGAATACAAGTTTAATAACTGTTCAGACACTATGAACATTCTTCGTCAGTCAGCAAAGGACAAACAATATGCGACCTATTAAACTTTTAGCAGTAGCTTTAGGCGTTGGGTTATTGGTAGGATGTACAACCACTTCGGGTTTTAAAGAAGTGAAAGTTCGCGATTACTACTGCCCTGCACCACACATTCCACCTGCACCAGAACTTGCTATCAATGCTATTACAAGCTCTAGTACAGATAATGAAGTGGGTATTGCATACGGTAAAACAGTAGACCAGTTGATTGCATACAACAAAGAACTGTTACACGAACTTCATGCTTATGAAAAGATGGGTAAAGCTAATCGTCAAGAGGCTGAACCTGTTAAGGCAAATACACCAGTATCCAGTCCAATGACTGATACATCATCTAAGTACGACACTGCGAATTAACTCTAATGTTTCATCATCAAGCGAAGCGGGATCTAGTTCTTCTAATCCCGCTTTTTTAGCGATTTTTTCTAAGTTAATCTTTTTAGTTTTGATGTCTTTCTTTAATGCTTTATAGATTTCACGTTGAGCCTTTTGCCCAGGCTTAATACCATTAGCTTTAACTTTATCAGCGTCCATACATACTATTGGGGTACATTCATACTTATTCAACAATCGTACTACACGGCGTTGTTTTTGTTGTCCCCACATATTAGTACCTAGTATAGCTAACGCAGGTATTCCATGATCTATTAGGAATAAGGCATCACGTGGACCTTCCACTAATAACACACCTTTATAATCACCTGTTTTAAGCATATCCCGAACTTTATTATATGGAAACAGACCAACATCTCTAACACTAGATGCGTCTGCCACTATATATGAAATAGCACCTTTCTTTTTCTTCCATCGTGCCTTAATATAAGTAACTAGATTTCTACCAACATAGATTGGTATAACAACATAACTAGCTTTCTCTCTAGGGTCAAACGATACCTTACAACCAATCTCTTCCATTAGAGATCCTGATATAGTACGCCAATCTCCCATAGATTTCTTATATTCAATACCAAAAGGTAATTCCACACCAGAACCACGACCTAATAATCGTTGTTCTTGTTTTTGTAATTCTTTCATATTGGAAGATGTAGTGCGTTGCTTATAATCACCATCTGATACTTGGGTCATATTAAGCTCTTTGGCTAATTTATTCCAACCGCCAGATGCACCACAACCAAAACAATGGAAGGTGCCATAGGGATATTTTCCACCTTCCACTAGATAAATACCTAATGACGGTGTACGTTCTCCGTGAAATGGGCAACAGATATATAGGTTTGTTTCTGATATTTTCTTTCTACCAGTATATCTATTAAGATTGTCATTGATAATTTTAACTGCTTCTAACATTGATGTGCTCCGTTGTAAAATATATTG